>ENA-UAIR01000367-UAIR01000367.1-human-gut-metagenome-genome-assembly--contig:-NODE-367-length-8647-cov-3.827980_pt1 | contig 8647 bp, 7 predicted proteins | sample MGYA00244421_ERZ654393 | MGnify/ENA primary metagenome ERZ654393 (study PRJEB26926, sample SAMN06165162) | human gut metagenome | biome: ENVO:00009003; feature: ENVO:2100002; material: ENVO:00002003... | reverse complement strand
ATGTGTATAAGAGACAGGCTGATAGACGACCTTGTACTTCGTTCCGGCGAAAATCTCGTCAATCAGCGCCTTGTTGGATGGAGATGTGCGCAGCTGACCAATCGTGATTTTCTTCAGGTCAATCGACACGACGCGGCTGCTTTCCCGATGTCCGGCAGACAGGGAAAACGCGAACATGACGTTCTTCTCCGGCAGCTGTGCCACCAGCGCATCCGTGCGCAGGTTATTGCCGACGAACACGATGTTCTTCGCCCTACTCTTTCGCAAAGGTTCAAGGAGGTTTTCCAACTGGGTGTAGCGCACGACGACGAAAATCACGTCATATGCCGCGTCGGGCGAAAGCTCCGTCACCACCGGGATGTGCGTGACCGACGAAAACGGCAGCAGCTGATTCTTGATGCGCAGCCCGTTCTGCTTGATTTCCTCCGCCCATTTGCCGCGCGCCAGCAGGGTCACGTCTTTCCCCGCGCGGCAGAGATTGCGTGCCAGATTGCAGCCGAGAACACCCGCACCGAAAACGAGGATTTTCATGGTTGCTTTGTCCTTTCCATTATTTTCGTGCCGTCACGCACAGCCAGCCTTTGCCGTTCTTGTGCGTCTCCACTTGGCGGAAACCCACCTGTTCCAGCATGGTTTTGAGCTGTGTGTCCTTGTAAATCGTCATGCCGGGAATCTTCTCCGTCCACTTCTCGTCCTGCGCATGATCGCCATCGGACTCGTTGCAGAGGAAGAACGTCCCGCCGGGCTTCAGCACGCGCCCAACTTCACGGAAGCACGCGGGCAAATCCCCCCAGAAATACACCGTCTCGAATGCTGTTGCCACGTCGAACTGCGCGTCATCAAACGGCAATGCCTGCACGCTTGCCTGCAGCACTTCGCAGCGCCCCGCGCTTACGGCAGTTTGGTTGAGCTTCCGCGACTTTTCTACGCTGACGGGAGAATAGTCGATACCGCACACTTTTCCCGTCGGGCACTTTTTCAGCATCAGACGCAGATTCGCGCCGCCGCCGCATCCACAGTCCAGCACATCCGCATTCTCCGCCAGCGGCAGGAAGCGAAGCCCCCAGTCCGCAAGCGCACGATGACCAATGTTCATCATAGTGACCATGAGGCGGCCGCCGAAGCCTGTCGGCTTGCGGGTGTTCTCGAAAAACGCCATATAGAGTCCTCCCTACTTCACCAGCGACACAATCAGCCCCGTCAGCGCGCTGATGATGACCAGAAACAGCGAGCCGGGGAACAGCATCCCTTTAACGTGAAACCACTTCTGCGCATATTCCTTGTCCATGTGTTCTGTGCCGGGGAGACGGAAAATCTTCCAGTGCGCGAACAGCACCCAGTCAATGAAGAACGTGTCCCACGCACCGACGATGAGGAAGAGAATCGCGGCGAACAGCGCGCCGTCCCAGAAGCTGTCCGCACCCGCCCAGATTGCGCCGAGCGTCAGCAGCGCTGTGAACAGCAGGATGCCGAACGACTTGATGGCAATCGTCCGCCCACTCAGCGGCGCGGTCGGCACGCGCGGATGTGTCTTGAAGTACGCATCCTGAATCTCCGGCGGATAGTTGTGGACGCCTGCTTCCGGGTGCTTGATGGACGGAAGCAGCACCAAGGCGGTGAACAGCGCCGTAAAGCTGGCGGCTTCCAGCGCGACAATCGACCAGACCATGATTACATCCCACCTTACTTTTGCAGCACGACGATGCGGTTTGAGATATTGCGCACCAGAGGAATCTTGCCCAGCACCTTGTAAATCGGCAGGAACTCCGCCATGCCTTCGGTCAGGCTGTGCTCTTCCACCAGCTGGAAGCCCGGCAGCAGCGCCGCCAGTGCCTGCCCATCGCGAACGCCCCATGTGAACTTCGCGTGGCTGCCCTCAATTGATTTTTCCTTGAAGTTGCGCACGACCAGCGGGTTCATTACTTCCACCAGCACGGTGACACGCGGGAAACGCCGGGCGATTACATCGAAAATGCGCTGCACGTCCGCTTCGCTCAGGTACATCGTCAGACCCTCGATGATGACCAGCGCGTCGCCTGATTCGCGAATCATACCGCCCCAGTCGTCCATCGCGGACATGGCGATTTGCGAGATTTTGCCGTTTTCCGGCAGCAGCTTTTCACGCACGGCGATGGTCTCCGGCAAATCGAGGTTATACCAGTGCTGATAGCCCTGCATCCGATAGCAGCGCGTATCCAGCCCGCAGCCGATATTGACCGCCACCGCGCCCGGATGTGCCGACAGATAGGTCTTTACGAGCTTATCCAGCACGATGGTGCGGGCAATGACGCCGTTGGACATGGCACTGTCCTTATCCGCCAAGGAGAAATCGTAGTCGAGCCGGCGGATGATTTCGACGGCTTTCTCGTCGCGAACTGCCCCGCGGCTTTGGGTTTCCTTCGCGCGGGCGTAGACGGTTTGCAGCATGGTTTCCGGAACCCCGGAACGGGTGACTTTGCTGCTGGTTTCACGCATTCTTCCTGCATCTCCTGTCCCTATCAATCCGCCTTGCGGCAGATAAACCACGCAATGCTCTTCAAGCTGCCGACGTCCACCTGCGCGTACATGCCCTGCAAGCGTTTCCGCAGGCTGTCCACCGTCTCGTAGGGCGGCGTGAAGAACTTTGTCGGCTCGTAAACGTGGCGAATCATCCAGTCCGTGCGCTTGTGTTCGCCTGATACATAGAAGCAGCCGCAGAATGTTCCGCCGGGTTTCAGCACGCGGAATGTCTCGCGGTACGCCGCTTCCTTGTCCGGAAACGCATGGAAGCCATTGAGCGACAGCACCAAATCAAATTCGCCGTCCGCGAATGGCAGCGCGCCGACATCCCCCTGCTGGAACTTTACGTTCGTCAGGTTCAGCTTTTCCGCCTTTTCCTTTGCCTGCCCCATCATGTCCGGCGAATAGTCCAGACACGTCACGTCTGCTTTCGGCAGCGTCTGGTAGACCGGCATGGTCAGGATGCCCGTACCGACGGGAACTTCCAGCATCTTGCCCGCGAAATCCTCCGGGATGCCGGACAGCGCCTTGGACAGGTAGTCCTCGCACTCCTGCCGGTTCATCGCCCACACCATGCGGCAGACCGCCTTCCCGGAGAAGGTCGAACAGGTAATCATGCCGTCGTAAAAATTGTTCGATCCGGTCAGATGATACGCCCCGCGGATGGCGTTTTTCCGCTGCTCACTTTCCATACGCTGCACTCCTTGATTTTTGTTAGTTTTCACTAACATACCGTGCTGAAAAAACTACCTTTCGGCAGCAGCATGGGGGGGATTCCTCCCCGTCGGTTTGTTATGACAAACTAATTCTATCACGTTTTGGGCCATAAATCAATCCGGTCTTTTCCCGAAACAGAGAAAATACGAAAAAGGGATGCCCACTTTTGCAGCGGGTATCCCTTTCGCGATTGCATCCATACAGCGGCTTGCTATTCGGACTATCCTATTTGGGGATTCATTATGCGGCACGTTTTCGTTTGGGAATCGTATTATTTCAGGAAGAAGCGAATCAGCGTTTCTTTCTTCTTGCTGTACGGCGTGTAGCGCATCGGCAAATCCAGCCACAGCGCCTTTTTGACGATGCTCTTGTCATGCGTGAAGCAGCGGAAGCTGTCACGCCCGTGGTAGCCGCCCATGCCGCTGTGTCCAACGCCGCCGAAGGGCATCCGGCTCGTCGCCAAGTGGATGATGGTGTCGTTGATGCACCCGCCGCCGAAAGGCAGCGCGTCCAGCACGCGGCGCTGCACGGCGCGGTCTTTCGTGAACAGGTAGCACGCCAGCGGATGCGGCCGTGCGGCGGCGAAGGCAATCGCTTCGTCGATGCCGCTGACGGGCAGAATCGGCAGAATCGGACCGAAAATTTCCTCCTGCATGACGGGGCTGTCCGGCGAAACATTGCGGAGGATGGTCGGCGCAATGCGCAGGGCGGCGGGGTCAATACTGCCGCCGTAGACGATTTGACCCGATGCCATCAGCCCGGTCAGGCGGTCGAAGTGCTTCTGGTTGACGATGCGGACGTACTCTGCGCTGTGCAGCGGGTCAGGGCAGAGCTGATCGAACTGCTTTTGCAGCGCCGAAACGAAAGCGTCCTCGACTTCGCGCGCCACCAGCACATAATCCGGCGCGACGCACGTCTGCCCGGCGTTGAGCAGCTTGCCGAACGCAATCCGCCGCGCGGCGAGCGTTAGGTCAGCATCCTTCGCGACAATCACCGGGCTTTTGCCGCCCAGTTCCAGCGTTACGGGGGTCAAATGCTCCGCTGCGCGGCGAAGCACCTCCTGCCCGACGTGACTGCTTCCGGTGAAGAAAATCTTATCGAACGGCTGGTCAAGCAGCGCTTGATTTTCCGTGCGCCCACCCTCGACAACGGCAACTTCCTCCAGTGGGAAGCATTCGGCGCAGATTTGCCGGATGATGGCGGAAGTCGCGGGTGCATCCTTCGACGGCTTCAGGATGCAGCAGTTGCCGCCCGCCAGCGCGCCAAGCAGCGGTTCGATGGTCAGCAGGAATGGGTAATTCCACGGGGACATGATGAGCACGACGCCCATCGGGTCGTGGCGGATGAAACTGCGCGCCGGGAACTGCGCCAGCGGCGTGAGAACGTGCGTATCACGGCAGTAGCGGCGCGTCCGGCGGAGCAGGTAGCCCAACTCCGACAGCACCATGCCGATTTCACACATGTACGCTTCCGTCCTGCACTTGCCAAGGTCGCTTTGCAGGGCAGCTTCAATATCCTGCTCGTGTGCCAGAATCGCGCGGCGCAGGCGGCGAAGCTGGTCAAGCCGATGCGGCACGGGGCGCGTTATGCCGGACGCAAAGCAGGCTTTTTGCGCGGCGAACAGCGCGGCAATATCCGCGTGGGGCGCATCGGGCGTCATGATGGCGCGGAGGATGTCCTCCAAGGCGAAGCGGTTCAGCAGCGTGTCCTGCGCGGCAATCCGCGCGACGGCGGGAATATCCCGATGATACAGCGTCGGGAGGGTCAAGCCGTACCCCGCATGGAACACGAGGTCGCGCACCCATGCCGCCAGCGCAGCCGCGCCGTCCGCATTCATGCCGCACAGCCCCGCGCCGATTGCCATGTCGGATAACGCCTTTCGCCGCGTGCCTTCGGACTGCGCAATCATCGGCGCAAGCAGCAGCGGGAGCGTCTCGTCCGGCGAAAGCTGCTTTACTGTGGACAGGGCATTCAGTAGTGCGGGCAGCACCGCATCATGCGACACGGCGAAGGCTTCCGCGGCATCCAGCGACGCGGTGTACAGCGCGCGGCGGCTCGCCAAATCGGAGGAGAAGCGTTCGCTTTCCGGCACGGCAGCATCGTCGCTGACGGCAATCAGCTGTCCGGTCAGCGCACGAAGGGCGTTTTCCGCCTTTTGACGCTCTTCGCGCGGCAGAAGGCGGCTCATGCCCGCGCAGATGGCGTGCGCAATTGTCCAAATCCCTGTGCGGAGCAGCGATTCGCGCGATTGAAGCGCCAGCATCGCGTCATCCATCAGCACATAGCGGCTGGTATGCGCCCGAAGCGAAAAGCGGCGTGATTTTCCGCGTGCTGGGTCGAACACGTCACCTGTTTCTGCGAATACAGCGGATGCATCCGCCGCTGCTGGCAGGAGAATCAGCGGAATCGCGCGCCACTGCTCGAATGTTTCTGCATGTCCTTTTGTGTGCAGACGCGCCAGCAGCGCCTGTCCCAGCGCCATTGCGTCATTGCCGCCGACGGCAAGAATTGCCTGCGCCTGTTTGTCGGTGAAGGCCTGCAGGGCAGTATCAACGTCCGTGCGGGTCAGCGCGCCGTCCTTGCTGTCCGACAGTGACACGGCGGCGTGGACTGCGTACATGATTTGGCTGTCCTCCAGCACGGGGAGCAGGAGCGATTCGCAATCGACGGCATGGGCATCGCCGATGACGAGAACGCAGCCGATTTGGCGGCTGCGCAGGAGTTCCGGCAGCGCTGCCAAGCTGTCCAGCTGGGAAGGGAATACGGGATGCGCAGGGAGCGGAAGCTGTTTCATGAGCATGTCCTCCGGTGGGGTTGATATGAGTTTTGACGAATGCAATTAGTGGCTTTGGTAAAGAAAATAGTGTGATTTGCTTGTGACAGCGATTACATCATCTGCACCAGCAGCATATACACCATCGTGCCGCCGGCAATGGACAAGAGCATCTGCCGACGCCAGATGTGCAGCAGCACCGCCGCGCCCGCAACCCAGTAGCACCAGTCCAGCACCGTCACCCACAGGTAGAACCAGCCGCGGTCAACCTCCGGCGGCACATCAGCGGAGCAGGTGATGGAGAAGGTTTCGTCGCACAGGCCAAAGATGAGCAGCGGCTTCTTCCAGCCTGTCCCGGCGTACTTGCCCAGCAGAGACAGCCCATAGAACAGGTGGCGCGCCTGAATCAGCAGCGCCATCAGAAACGTCTCCAGCGGCGCAAAGGCTGAAAGCAGCATCGATACGGTGACATATTCCAGCGAACCGCCGAAAATTGTCATCGCCATGCACATCGGGTAGAGGAACGAAAAGCCCTTGGTGCGCATCAGCAGACTATACGCGAAGCCAAGGAAGAGAAAGCCCGCCAGAATCGGCAGTGTGTGGGGAAAAGCCGCCCGAAACGCGCGTTTGACTGTGCCGCACGGCGTCTTGGGTATTTTTGCCGATGATTCGTCTGGATATGCAGGCGCATCGGAAGAAACAGACTGCATGGGAAATGACCTCCCCGTAAAATATAGAGTTCTGGTGGGAATTATACAACGGAAATCCGCTGCGGTCAAGCGGGGTTGCAATTCGCGCGGGGTGATGGTATACTAAGAAACAGCAAAAAGCGACAGCAAGCGCACAACGCGCGGAAGGAGCAATACCATGGCGGAGCAGGAGCAGACGGTAGACCAGCAGCAGGAAAAAGCGCGCGAAAAGGCGGAGGATGACCGCTATCAGCGGGCGGAACAGCAGCAGGCGGCGTATGATGATGAGTACGAGAGCCGCCGTGAAACGCTGTCCGCACTGGCGCTGTTCCAGCAGGATTCGGTGGAGCAGCTGGCGGGCGGCAGCCGACAGAATCGCCGGGATTATTATCAGAAGCTGCTTTCCCGGCTGTATATTGAGCTGCGCGACTTGGGGGCGTCCATGCTGCTGGATCAGCTGGATGCACAGCTGACGCAGAAGCATCAGGGCAAATGCGCCATGCTGGTGTACAGCGCGGTGACGCAGTGCTATCAGATGCTGGTACTGGATGCGCCGATGGCGGATGCCGCGAACGCCGTGCCGGATGTGTTCACTGCCGAACGTGAGCCGATGACGTGGGAGCTGCTGGCGTCTTATTCGGCAGACCCGGAACTGCCCGTGCGCGCATCGTTTACAACCCGCGTGCGTGTGCTGCGGTCGGTCAGCCGCCTGCTTTATCAGGCGCGCCGGGACGGGCGGAGTGCCGCGCCGGAGGAAGATGCGCTTCGTGCGCGCCTGCAGGAGTATCAGCTGATGGCGAAGATGCAGGATGAATCGCTGGAGAACGCTGCCCGGCAGGTGGAGGAAGCGAATAGGAAGGCAGAGGAAGCCCGTACCGGCAGGGCGGAGGAAGAAATCAAGCCGATAAAGGAAAAGCTGCTGGCGGAATTTGAAGAAAAACTGAAGGCGCAGGAAGCCCAGTTTGCACAGGCAGGGCGCGCCAAATTCCAAGAGGCGTTTGGACAGCAGCAGAAGGCGGTTCGCGAGCGGATGGAGGATGAAGCGCGCTGGGCGGCGCAGCTGTTTGACGACGCGGGGATGCAGTACGACAAACTGCGGCAGGATTTCGCGCGGATGCAGGAGGAGCAGAACGCCCGGATGCAGCAGTGGCAGACGGCGATTTATCAGGCGGATACGCGGATGCTGGGGCAGTGCTACGTCGGCATGGCGACGAAACTCGGCGACGCGGTGGATCAGGCGATTGCGAAGCTGATGAAGCCGGAAATGAGCGCCGAGGAAGCCAAGCCCCTGCTGGAACTGCGCGCGGTAATGCTCAGTCAGCTGACCCGGCTGGAATACGCCATGAAACGCTTGGGGCTGGTGGTCATCCGCCCGCAGCGCGGCGATACCTTCCAAAACGACGTGCATACGCTGACGACAACGTCCTCCGAGACAATCAATGTGCCGGAATTTGCGAAAATCGACCAGTGCATTACCCCCGGCGTGCTGGCGGAGCGCGCAGATTTGCGCTTCCGCGAGGTGATTGTGCCGGCGGTGGTTACATTGATGGTGGACTGAGAAAAGCCCTTTTGCGCGGGATGAAAAACCATCGGAAAATCGTTGAATCAGTGCAGGCGGGAAGGTCTGCGCAATATCTCATAATATCTCATAGAGGTGACTCCCCTGATGAAAAAGGGCGTATTTCTGGCGCTGCTGCTCATGCTGCTGGCAGTTTTTCCGGCGCTGGCGGAAGATGTGTACTATGCGGATGCGTCGCAGGGCGGCAGTGTGACGAGCGACAAGGGGTATCTGTCCGTGTCATGTCCGCTGGATGCGGACAGCCGCGTTACAATGACCATCCGCGACGAGTGGGGATCGACGGTCTATCAGCGCGATTACGGCGTGTGCAGCGGAATGTTCTCGTCAGAGGATGTGTATCTGCCGCAGAATGGCGCACAGACGACGTATCGCGTCACCCTGTCTACGGAC
>ENA-UAIR01000357-UAIR01000357.1-human-gut-metagenome-genome-assembly--contig:-NODE-357-length-8743-cov-3.249770_pt1 | contig 8743 bp, 3 predicted proteins | sample MGYA00244421_ERZ654393 | MGnify/ENA primary metagenome ERZ654393 (study PRJEB26926, sample SAMN06165162) | human gut metagenome | biome: ENVO:00009003; feature: ENVO:2100002; material: ENVO:00002003... | reverse complement strand
CCCTCCATCATCTTTATTGATGAGATTGACGCGATGGCGACCCACCGCGTCAATCTCATCAATAAAGATGATGGAGGGGGCAGCGCGCTTGGCTTGGTCGAACAGGTCACGGACGCGGCTCGCGCCCACGCCCACGAACATCTCCACAAAGTCAGAGCCGGAAATGGAGAAGAACGGCACGCCCGCCTCGCCCGCAACCGCCTTCGCCAGCAGGGTTTTGCCCGTGCCGGGCGGGCCGATGAGCAGCACGCCCTTGGGGATGCGCGCGCCCATGTCAATGTACGCCTTGGGGTTGCGCAGGAAGTCCACCATTTCCTTGAGTTCTTCCTTCTCTTCCTCCGCGCCCGCGACATCAGCGAACGTCACCTTGTTCTTGTTCGGGTCATGGATGCGCGCCCGGCTGCGGCCGAAGTTCATCACCTTGCCGTTGCCGCCGGTCTGCGCGCGCATAATCAGCCAGAACATCACGCCGCAGAGCACCAGCGAAATTGCCAGCGGAATCAAATCATACCACCACGGGGTGGTCAGCGGCTGACGGTAGATGATGGTGAACGGCAAATCCTTGACGGACACCTCGTCCAGCGGCTTATTAAGCTTCGCCGCCTGCATCTGCCGCGCGGTGACGATGAAATCGGCGCCGATGGTGGTTTCAAAATCGTAGTTCTTGTCAGGGAAATCCGCGTCGGCGACCGTTGTTGTTGTCGTCACGCCCACCAGCGACGTGCCGCGGATGGCGACGGAGCGAACCTGCCCCTCCTCAATCATCGTCAGCAGCTGGGGATAGGTGATGCGGCGGTCACGGGTATTGCTGCCAAAGCCGTTGGTGAACAGCATCGAAATGGTGAGCACCATCAGCAGCAGAACCGCGACGTAGCCGAACATCCCGCGAGACTTCTTCAATGCGAGCATCCTCCTTCCGTTCCAGCGCCATCCGCCTGTTGCGGCGTATACCCATATAGACGAATGACGTGTGCGGAAAAATCCATCTTTACAAAAATTTTATCTTTATTTGGGGAAAAATCGGCTGATTTATTCGTGCGCCGCGCCGTACACGCGGCTGTCCAGCACGCCGATGTCCGGCAGATTGCGGTACTTCTCAGCAAAATCCAGCCCGTAGCCGACGACGAACTCATCCGGAATCTTGAAGCAGTGGTAATCCACCGTCAGGTTGTGTTCGGGATTGCGGCGGTCGGGCTTGTCCAGCAGCGTCGCAATGCGGATGGAGGACGCGCCGCGGCCCATCAAATACTTGCCGAGGTAGAACAGCGTGTTGCCGCTGTCCACAATGTCCTCCACAATCAGCACGTCGCGCCCCTTGATGGACACGGACAGGTCTTTCTCCAGATTGACCACGCCGGAGGACTTGGTGGAGTTGCGATAGCTCGACAGCGCCATGAAATCCAGCGTCACGGGCAAATCGACTTCGCGGATGAGGTCGGAGAAGAAGACGCTCGCGCCCTTCAAAATGCAGACCATCACCAGATCATGCCCCTGATAGTCGTGGGTGATTTCCCGTCCCAGCTGGGCAACGGCCTTCTGGATGTCCTCACGCTTGACGAGAATCTTCGTCATGTCTTGATACAGCTTGGCATTGGTGTCCATCGTGTTGTCCTCCTAAATATATGTAGGTTTCTATGTTGACTTAGTTGGCGTTGTCCTTTTTTTCGCGCAGGGGTGCGCCGCAGCGTTTGCACTGTTCGAGCTTGTCGTAGGGGTCATCCTCAATCTGCGACCATTTGATGACGCCGGACAGCGGGCGGTATTTCGGATTGACCGATTCGCAATTCGGGTTAATGTGGTAGTACGTTCCGCCTTCGGGATTGTAGTAAATCAGCAAGTCCGGATGGCTGGTGTTCAGCACGGGCTGGGTGGCAAGGGCGTTCGTCGGGGTGGCGGTGCTTTCCTGCTCGTTGCTTTGCAGCGTCGCGGGGTCAACGTACCACACGCCGTCCTCCTTGACCATGCGCACCTTCCACAGGTAGACGCTTTCGCCCAGGGTGTTGTTCTTGTTGATGACGGCGCGCACCGTCACCATGCGGGCGATGTCGTTCGATGTGCCCGTGATGGCCGTGAAATCCCAGCTGACGGGCGTGCGGTTGGTCAGCACCTCGCCGAAGAGCTTCTGCGTCACCGCGTCGGTGCCGCCCTTGATGCTGCTGCGCCACGACGGGGATGTCAGGTTGACCATTTGGCTGATGGCGTTGTTCTTCCACAGCGTGAAGAAGGAATGCAGCTGCGCGTAGCACTCCTCGGAGTCATCCACAGGCGTCGCGGTGGGCGTGGGCGCGGGATTGGGCGTGTCCGTCGCGGTCAGGTTGACATCGAGGTTATTGCCCGATGTACTCCCCTGCTGCATCTGGCCGGACTGATTCGGCTGCGCGGGGTTTTGGTTATCCGCCGCGTTCGTCGCCAGTGCGCTGACGAGGCAGACGACCGCCGCCGACGCCAGCAAAAGCGACAGCACCAGCCGTGCGTTGGGCGTAACCAGCTCGCGGAGCCACAGCGCGGCGATGCTCGCCACCGCGCCGACGAGGACGACCCACTTCACCGCCGTCCACGCAAAGACCATGCTCAAAATGAAGAGAATCGGCAGCACGCCGAACATCAATACTTTTGCAATCGTATCCCACGGAATTTCCCTGTGCGCCGCCGGCTGCACCCGGAAGCCGCTGCGCCCCGACGTCGGGTACACGCGCTGACCGTCGGGGGTGTACTGCGCGTACTGCTGCTCCGGCGGCAAATCCGTTTCCTGCGGATTCTGCTGGCTGTACCCCTGCTGATTGTACGCCGGATTCGGCTGTTGATACCCCTGCTGCTCGTAGGACTGCTGATACCCGCCGGGCTGCACAAACCCCTGCTGGTCATACGGCTGCTGCTGATAAGGCTGTTGACCGTATGGCTGCTGATAGCCCTGCTGATCATACGGCTGCTGATAACCCTGCTGACCGTATGGTTGCTGATAGCCTTGCTGACCGTATGGCTGCTGATAGCCCTGCTGACCGTATGGCTGCTGATAGCCTTGCTGACCATACGGCTGCTGGTAGTCCGCATACCCCTGCTGACCATATTGCGGCTGCCCATAGCCGTTTTGCGGCGCGTAGCCCTGACCATAGGCATCATTGGGCGCGTAGCCGCCATTCGGGGCATAGCCCTGCGCCGGCGGATAATTGCCCTGCGAAAAACCAGGCTGCTGAGGATTCTGTCCGGCGTCCCCGGCGCCATCATAGGGTGGACGGCTGTTGCTCATCCGGCTTCCTTTCCTTTCTTCCGCGCGTTTGTGCGCGAAGTTCCCTGCCGCGCCTGCGGACGGAGGAATTGCACCCTCCCGCGCGCGGACTTTCACGCAAGCGCCTGAATCGCGCTTTACATGATAACGCATCTTACAGTATAGCACAAAAAAATAGCTTGTAAATAATGAATCGGAAAAATTCACGGTTTGTTCGCCTGTAAGCCTGTAAATATGGAAAGAATTCCACTTCCGTGCGCTTTTTATTCCGCATTTCGCATTCCGAATTCCGCATTTGCCCCCTTGCAAAACGCCTCAACCTATGGTAAGATAGAGCGTGCCGACGAAAGTCAGCGAAATATTGGAAGCGATGACCGGGAAACAGTAGCGCGTGCAAGTCCCCTTCCTATTTCCAAATGAGAATGTGCCAAGATGCGAAGCGAATTTTTTCTGCTGGCTAACGGGAGTGAAACGCAGCGTAGCAGCGCTACGCTAAGTGGAACGAGCGGACGACAGAATGGAAAAGGCACGAGCAGGCGACGCAGGCGAATGCAGGAAATAGTATCACAGGCGGAAGTAGTCCACGCCGCCCTCAAACAGCGGCTGATACTTGTCGCCGGGTACGTTCTTGTAGAGATTTTCGCCGCTGCGCTCGGTGTGACCCATCTTGCCCAGCACGCGGCCGTCGGGGCTGGTGATGCCCTCGATGGCGAAATAGCTGGCGTTGGGGTTGAAACGCGTATCCATCGACGGCGCGCCGGACAAATCCACATACTGCGTGGCAATCTGCCCGTTCGCCGCAAGCTGACGAATCAGCGCTTCCGGGCCGACAAACCGACCCTCGCCGTGGCTGATGGCGACCGTGTGAATGTCATCCACCTTGCAGCGGGACAGCCACGGGGATTTATTCGACGCAATGCGCGTGCGGACGAGCATCGACTGGTGACGGCCGATTTCGTTGAACGTCAGCGTCGGGCACTGATCGGACGTGTCGATGATTTCGCCATATGGCACAAGCCCCAGCTTAATCAGCGCCTGGAAGCCGTTGCAAATGCCCAGCATCAGGCCGTCGCGGCGCTGGAGCAAATCATGCACCGCGTCCTTCATGGCAGGATTGCGGAAGAACGCCGTGATGAATTTCGCCGAGCCGTCGGGTTCGTCGCCGCCGGAGAAGCCGCCGGGCAGGACAATCATCTGGCTGCGCGCAATCATGCGGCTGGCCTCGGCAATCGACTGGGTGATAGCTTCAGGCGTCAGGTTGTTGATAACGAGGATTTCCGCCGCGCCGCCTGCGCGCTCCACCGCCCGCGCGGTGTCGTACTCGCAGTTCGTGCCGGGGAAAACCGGGATGAACGCCAGCGGCTTGACCGTCTTGACGGCGGGCACGGGGTAGGTTTCCGCCGAATAGGAGAACTTCTCCGTCGTTTCGCCGGTGTGACCGCGGTAGGAGAACACCTTGTCCAGCTTGCCCTCGTAGATTTCCTGCATGGCGGTCAAATCAATGCGCTCGCCCTCGTACTCCAGCACCCACTCCGGCACGGTGTCGCCCACCTTCACGCCGAGGTCGATATCTTCGGTGCATTCCAGCAGCATCGCGCCGATCTGCTGCGCGAAGAGATTGCCGTCGTAATCATCGTCGATACGCGTGCCGATCTGATTGCCAATTCCCATCTTGAACAGGCCTTCCGCCACGCCGCCCAGACCCAGCGCCCACGCGGAAACCACCTTGCCCGCGCGAATGGCGGACAGGACGGCATCATAATTCGCGGTCAGCGCGGCGGTGTCATGCGGATCGCAGGAGACGAGGCGGATGGAGTGCCCCGCTTCCTTGAATTCGGGCGAAATGACCTCGCTCGCCTTGCCGGGAGCAATCGCGAAGGAGCAGAGCGTCGGCGGAACGTCCATCTTCTCGAACGTGCCGGACATGGAGTCCTTGCCGCCAATCGCCGCGATATTCAAATCCAGCTGCGCATCCAGCGCGCCCAGCAGCGCCGCGAACGGCTTGCCCCAGCGCATCGGATCCGTGCCCATGCGCTCAAAATATTCCTGGAAGGTCAAATACGCCTGCTTGTAGTCAAAGCCCGCGCAGACCAGTTTCGTCACGCTTTCGATGACCGCCAGATAGCTCCCCTCATACGGCGACTGCGACAGGATTTCCGGGTGCATCCCGTACGCCATGCCGGACACGGTGTCCGTCGTGCCGTGCAGAACCGGCAGCTTTGCAACCATCGTCTGGTTCGGGGTCAGCTGATATTTGCCGCCGAAAGGCATCAAGACCGTCGCCGCGCCGATGGTAGAATCGAACCGCTCGCTCAAGCCCTGCTTGGAGCAGATATTGAGGTTGCCAAGCATGTCCGCCAGCTTCTCCGTCACCGTATCGCCCGCAAACTCATAGGGCTTGACATCATCATCCGGGACAGACGCAGTCGTGTGCTTCTCCGCGCCGTTGGAATTGAGGAACTCACGGGACAAATCGACAATCGTCACGCCCTTCCACGTCATGCGCAGGCGGGGTTCGGCAGTCACTTCCGCCACGACGGTCGCTTCAAGGTTCTCGCGGTTTGCCGCCGCAAGGAACGCGTCCACATCCTCCGGCGCAAGCACAACCGCCATCCGCTCCTGCGATTCGGAAATCGCCAGCTCCGTGCCGTCCAGACCGTCGTACTTCTTCGGCACTTTGTCCAAATCAATCAGCAGGCCGTCCGCCAGTTCGCCGATTGCCACGGACACGCCGCCCGCGCCGAAGTCGTTGCAGCGCTTGATGAGCCGGGTGACTTTGCCGTCGCGGAAGAGGCGCTGGAGCTTGCGTTCGGTCGGGGCATTGCCCTTCTGCACCTCCGCGCCGCACGTTTCGATGGATTCCAGCTTATGGGACTTAGACGAACCCGTTGCGCCGCCGCAGCCGTCGCGCCCGGTGCGCCCGCCGAGCAGGACAATCTTGTCGCCGGGGGCAGGCACTTCGCGGCAGACGTTCTTCTCCGGCGCAGCGCCGACCACCGCACCGATCTCCAGACGCTTGGCGGCATAGCCCGGATGGTACATTTCATCCACCAGCCCCGTCGCCAGCCCAATCTGGTTGCCATAGGAGGAATAGCCCGCCGCCGCCGTGGTGACGAGCTTGCGCTGGGGCAATTTTCCCGGCATGGTCTGGCTGACTGGAACGAGCGGGTCAGCCGCGCCAGTAACGCGCATCGCCTGATAGACGTAGGTGCGCCCGGACAGCGGGTCGCGAATCGCGCCGCCGATGCAGGTCGCCGCGCCGCCGAAGGGCTCAATCTCCGTGGGATGGTTGTGCGTCTCGTTCTTGAACATGAGCAGCCACGGCTCTTTCACGCCGTCCACATCCACATCAATCTTGATGGAGCAGGCATTGATTTCCTCGCTCACGTCAATGTTGGGGGTCTGCCCGATTTTCTTCAGGTACTTGCCGCCGATGGTCGCGATGTCCATCAGGTTCATGGGGCGCTCGCGGTCGCCGTAGACGGTTTTGCGCGCCGCCAAATATCGCTGGAACGCCTTCTCGACCGCCGCTTTGCGCACATCCACCGCATCAAGGGTCGTCAGGAACGTCGTGTGACGGCAGTGATCCGACCAGTAGGTGTCAATCATGCGGATTTCGGTCAGCGTCGGGTCACGGTGCTCGGACGCGAAATAATCCCGGCAGAACGCAAGGTCGTCGTCATCCATCGCCAAGCCGTACTTCTTGACGAACGCATCCACCTCATCGGCATTCATCGCCGTGAAGCCCGTCAGCGTCTCCACATGGTCGGGCGTTTCGTACTGCTGCTGGAGCGTCGTCTTTTCGCCCAAGTCGGCTTCGCGCGCCTCCACGGGGTTGATGACGTGCTTCTTCACGCGCGCCAGCTCATCCGCCGTGAAATCGCCGTCCAGCAGATACACACGCGCACTGCGCACCGTCGGGCGGGCGCACTGCCCCACCAGCTGGATGCACTCCTCGCAGGACGCCGCGCGCTGGTCATACTGACCCGGCAGGTACTCCACCGCAAAAACTGCCTTTGCGCCCTGCGGAAGTTCCGTGTACGTCACATCCACCTGCGGCTCGGAAAACACGACCGGCAGGCACTTCTGGTACAGCGCATCATCGACACCCTCGACATCATAGCGGTTCAGCAGACGCAGACCCGTGACCGTCTTGATTTGCAGGATATGGCGAATTTCCCACAGGAGCTGCTTCGCCTCCACCGCGTAGGGGGCTTTCTTTTCCACATAAATGCGTTTGACGCTCATGAATGGCTCTCCTTTCGTGATGCCAAGGCGCGCTGACCGATGTCGCGGCGCATGTGCATGTCGGTGAAGGTGATTTTGTCCGCCGCCTGATACGCTTTGTCAATCGCAGCTTCGAGCGTATCCGCCGCCGCGGTGACGCCCAGAACGCGTCCGCCCGCGGTGACAATCTGCCCATCGACCAGCTTCGTACCCGCGTGGAAGACGGTCGCGGTTTTGCCCGCTTCATCCAAGCCGGAAATCGGGTAGCCGCTCTTGTAGCTGACCGGGTAGCCGCCGGATGCCAGTACGATGCAGCATGCCGCGCCAGACGCGAATTCAACGGGTGTATCCGCCAGCGTACCGTCCACCGTTGCGCGCATAATGGTCAGCAGGTCGCTTTTCAGCAGCGGCAGCACCACCTGCGTCTCCGGATCGCCGAAACGGCAGTTGTATTCGATGACTTTCGGGCCTTTGGGCGTCATCATCAGACCGAAATACAGGCAACCCGTGAAGGTGCGCCCCTCGGCGTTCATGGCGGCAATCGTCGGCAGGAAGATTTCGTCCATGCAGCGCTGCGCCAATTCGGGCGTGTAGCAGGGGTTGGGGGCAATGGTGCCCATGCCGCCGGTGTTCAGGCCGGTGTCGTGGTCGTTGGCACGCTTGTGGTCCATGCTGGACACCATGGGCTTGACCACCTTGCCGTCGGTAAAGCTCAGCACGCTGACCTCCGGGCCGGTGAGGAATTCTTCCACCACCACATGGTTGCCGGAAGCGCCGAACTTTTTATCCAGCATGATCTCCTTGACGCCCTCGGCAGCCTGCTCTTCGTTCTCGCAGATGAGCACGCCCTTGCCCAGCGCAAGGCCGTCGGCCTTGATGACCACAGGATACTTGCCCTCGGCCTTGATGTACTCCATGACCTTGGCGGGGTCGTCGAAGGCCTCATACTTCGCGGTGGGGATGCCGTACTTCTTCATCAGGTCTTTGGAGAAGACCTTGGAGGCCTCGATGCGGGCCGCAGCCTTGTCCGGGCCGAACGCCGGGATGCCGACCTTTGCCAGAGCGTCCACCATGCCCAGTGCCAGCGGGTCGTCCTGCGCTACCACGACATAGTCGAACTTTTCCGTCTCTGCAAAGCCCACCATCGTCTCCACATCGGTGGCCTTGATGTTGACGCAGTGGGCGTCATAGCCGATGCCGCCGTTGCCGGGCGCACACCAGACCTCACCGCAGTCGGGGCTTTTTTTCCTGTCTCTTATACACATCTGACGCTGCCGACGAACTCTAGGG
>ENA-UAIR01000351-UAIR01000351.1-human-gut-metagenome-genome-assembly--contig:-NODE-351-length-8783-cov-4.221586_pt1 | contig 8783 bp, 5 predicted proteins | sample MGYA00244421_ERZ654393 | MGnify/ENA primary metagenome ERZ654393 (study PRJEB26926, sample SAMN06165162) | human gut metagenome | biome: ENVO:00009003; feature: ENVO:2100002; material: ENVO:00002003... | reverse complement strand
ACGAGATGTCTTAGGGTCTCGTGGGCTCGGAGATGTGTATAAGAGACAGTCATCACACCCACTTGCAAAGGCTGTTACAGACCACTGCAAGACAAATGGCATTGAACTCTCCCCTGCTGAAAGCTACACAGAAACAGCAGGCGGTGGTATATCGGCTGTTGTTGAGGGCAGAAACGTTCTTATCGGTAACAAGCGGCTTATGGATAACAGTGGAGTTGACATATCGATGGTTGAGGAGACGGCTCATGCTCACGCTGACAATGGTGAGATACCACTTTATGTAGCGATCGACAACAAGCTTGCAGGCATTCTGTTCATTGCAGACAAGATAAAAGAGACAAGTGCAGAGGCTATAGAGGGCTTCAAAAAGGCAGGCATTGAAACTGTAATGCTCACAGGGGACAACGAGAAAACAGCTAGAGCAATACAGAAAAAGCTTGGCATTTCACAGGTAAGATCACAGCTTATGCCTGAGGACAAGGCTACGATAATCAAAGAATTGCAGGAGCAGGGCAAAAAGGTAGCCATGATAGGCGACGGAATAAATGACGCACCTGCCCTTACAACGGCAGATGTTGGAATAGCTATCGGTGCAGGACAGGATATTGCTATCGAGTCGGCTGATATCGTGCTAATGAAAAGCGATCTGAATGATGCTGTTACGGCTGTCAAGCTCAGCAGGAGCGTTATGAAGAACATCAAGGAAAACCTTTTCTGGGCGCTTATTTACAACTCGCTTGGTATTCCGCTGGCGGCAGGAGTATTCTACGGCTTGCTAGGCTGGAAGCTCAATCCTATGTTCGGTGCAGCGGCAATGAGTTTAAGCTCAGTTTGCGTTGTGACCAATGCGTTAAGGCTCAATCTTTTTAAAAGTGGCAGAGAAAACAAAGCCGCAAAGGCTGAAATAAATACTAAAACGGAGGACGGAAAAATGAAAAAGGTAATGAAGATCGACGGCATGATGTGTTCACACTGCACAGGCACAGTAACGAAGGTGCTTAATGCGATAGACGGCGTTACAGCAGATGTTTCCCTTGAGGACAAGTGCGCTTACATCACACTTGACAAGGACGTGGCTGACGAGGTGCTTTCTAAGGCGGTGACGGACGCAGGGTACAAGGTCAAGGGGATAAAATAACGCAGATATTTTATCTCACGCATAGTAATAGCGTATATGTAAAAACGGTGGAGAGTGTTTGTCATTCTCCACCGTTTTTACATATACGCTATTCCGTCTTGTCATCGGTTTTCTCTGCCGTATCCTCCTGAATTATCGGCATTTCGACTATCGCCTTGAACATATCTCCGTCTATTTCGATATTGAAGATACCACCGCAGGCTTCCGTGAAGCTCTTTGATATGGATAATCCCAAACCGCTTCCGCCGTCTGTTCGTGACTTATCCCCTCGCACAAATCTTTCAAGTATCTCTTCCTCTGTGAAGTTTATCGGCGTTGCCGAAATGTTCTTCTCGGCAAATACTATTCTGTCCGTTTTTTTGTACACATCAAGGAATATCCTTGTGCCGTCCATAGAGTAATTCAGAGCGTTGTCAACAATGTTTTGGAATACTCTGTAAAGCTTGTCGCCGTCGCCCATTACCATTGCGCTGTCGGCATTTATGTTTATCTTTACTATCTTGCCACTGTCAGCTATCTTGTCCTCTGCGTCTGCGATGCACTGATTTAACAGCATCACAAAATCAAGCTTTGTTAGGTTTACATCAACGCCGCTTGTGGCTTTTGCTATGCTGAAAACGTCAGACACAATGCCTTTGAGCTTCTGCGCCTTTTTATCAAGTATCTTCACATAGCTCGAAGCTTCATCGTCAAGATCCATTTTCTTAAGCAGGTCGATATAGCTGATAATGGAAGTCAGCGGTGTTTTCAGGTCGTGTGAAACGTTTGTCACAAGCTCTATTTTCAAACGCTCAGACTGTATCTGCTGCTCCACCGACTCTCTCACCTTATCCTGAACTGAGTTGAGTTTTTCAGATTCAGCATACACCGGCGAAGTTTTTCTTATCTTGCCCTCATAAGGCTTTTCTTCTCCAAGGCTGTCTATCTGTTTGCTGAGCTTTGAAAGCTGTGAGAAGTCACGAAGCATTGATATACACAGAATAATTTCTACCGCCAACAAAATTAACATCGTCAATCCACTAGACATCACAACAAAAATTCCAACGAATATAAGTATGAACTTCCAAGTAAGCTTTATTCCAAGCGGAAGGCCATGAAAATAGTGATACAGTGATGTTTCCTTGTACTTGCGCCATAGGAACTTACATAATCTGCAAATAAGGCTTTCTTTGAATATGCTTCTTGTCTTTATCTTGCCAACAAACTCCATAAGCGAGCCGAAGCCTGCAAAATATGCCAATGCAAACAATACTACAGCAAGGATATTTCTGAAAACGGAATTAGCCAAAGCATTGTCAAATATATTTTTTGTGATGCTCACATAATAATTCCAGCAGGCGCCAAATACAAAAGCAAATGTAATAGCCAATACCATTAGGATAAGGTAAACTTCCGTTGGCACTTTTTTTAGAAAATTGCCTTGCTTCCAGCGTTCAACGCTCTCAGGCTCTGCATTATATGCACAGATCAGGAGCAGATAGCACACAAGCATAAATTCAATAACGCCAAAAACGATCACAAAAAGCTTTGCACGATACATATCATTCAAAGCCTCGGTGTATTCCTTTTCCATTGCCGTAAGCTTTTCAGCTTTCGGTGCAAAGAATACCGTTATACCTGAATCGTCATTGTCTGTCGCTTTGTAATCAGGCAGGTCATAGAGGTTTTCACATTTTGCCCATGTGTTTCCGTAATCGTCCTCATAATAATATATGCCGTTGTCATAGTCATAGTATTCATTGCCGTCATCATTGTAATAATTGTCACCAATTTCTTCATCTTCAAGCCTGTCGGAATATTTCAGACCGTTTTTCAAATCAAGACCTTTAATAACATTATATCTTGAGTCTACATTATAGAAAACTATCGGGTCATAATTGCAGTAATTGTAGAAATATCTGCCGTAGTTATCATAATAGCTTCCGCCCACAGGCACAAGGTTGTCGGCATAAAATTCTTCTGTCACAACGTCAAGATACTCAGCAGTATTGTAATAGTAGTCAACTATTTGCCCTGATGAAGTTCTGTCGCTCATTATCTCGTTGTCACGGCGAAGTATATAGTTCTTGTGCGACGATTTAAAAGCGTCTATCTTATCCGTTTCGCTGTCATAGTTTTCTATATCTTTTATATTTGACAGATATCTTGTTTTGCCATTTTGAGTAATCCCCACATAGTAATCAAACTGACTATCAATAAGCTGGATACCGCTTTCTGTCTTTTTGTATTTATAGCGGTTGTAATCAAGATAATTCAGATAGTCATTGAACAGGTGTCTAGGCTGAGTGTAATTCCAATCCTCATCAACATATCTGAGATAAGCCGAAGCTGTAACGCACAGTTCCTCATACATTTCATTGGAAGCCAGCTTATAGCTTTCTGATTTAAGATAAGACTTACTGCTGCTGTCAGCATGGCTGTTAGCATACAACACCAAAGACAAGCAAAAGCCGCCTGCAATAACGCAGGCAAGCACGAATGCTATAATTCTCGTCTTTTTTGCTGAGAATATCTTAAACCATTCTGCCTGCTCAAATTTTCTCGATTTTGTAGCCAATTCCCCACACCACCTTCAAGTATTTCGGCTCTCTAGGGTTTATCTCTATTTTCTCTCTGATGTGACGAATATGTACCATTACCGTATTTTCAACGGCATAAGCGTCCTCGTTCCACACTTTAGAATAAATCTCCTCGGCAGAAAATATCCTGCCTGCGTTTTTCATAAGAAGCTCAAGAATTTTAAGCTCCGTGGCGGTGAGTTTGACAGGTTCTCCGTCAACCTTTAAGCTTTTCGCCTGAGTGTCAAGCTCCAGACCGCCTATTTCTATAATATCCGTTTTGTTTGCCGTGTCGATAGCTCCAAGCTGCATATATCTTCTCAGGTTGCTTCTTACCCTAGCCACAAGCTCCATGGGGTTATAGGGCTTTGTTATGTAATCATCAGCGCCCATTGAAAGCCCAAGCACCTTATCTGTATCTTCAGATTTAGCAGAAAGCACAAGTATAGGGATATTCTCCGTAGCCCTTATTTTCATCATTGTAGAAAGTCCGTCCAACTTAGGCATCATGACGTCAATGAGTATAAGCTGTATGCTGTTTTCGGTGAGCTTCTCCAAAGCTTCAAGTCCGTCATAGGCTTTTATTACCTTATAGCCCTCCATTTCAAGCAGCTTTGCGATAGCTCCCACTATATCTTTATCATCATCTACAACAAGGATTACAGGCTCCTTTATCTCCATATCGGCACGATCCTTTCTTTTACGTTTATTATTATAAGTCATGTTCTTTAAAAACAGCTCAACATAATTCTTAATTAAATCTTAATGTACTCTCTGATTATATCACATTTTCTCTGATATTACAACAAAAAAGACGGGCGAAATTAATTCCGTCCGTCTTTATATGGCAAGTTATATTACTTATTCTTTTCCAGATATGCGTGATACTGCTCGTTGAGAGTTTTAAGCTCTGAATCAACAGTGCCCTTATACTGCTCTTTGAGCTGTGTCCAAGTATACTGTGAGCCATTCTCATCTGTCTTCATAACTGAAGTATACAGATAAGGGATAACAGCTTCCTTAGTATCGTTTGTTGCAGCGTCATTATCTGACAGAGTTGTAGAGATGCCATAACCAGGGTCAAATATCTTAGTGAACTTGTCTGTAACAAGGTCAACGTAAGCTACGTTATACATATCTTCTGTCCAGTTAGGATTGTTTACAAAGAACTTCTCCTTCTCGATATCCTTATATGTATCCTGAGTATAAACTATCTTTGCGCACTCCATCCAGCACTTCATAGCGTCATTCTTTGTCGAACCCTTTACCCACATATAAGCATTCATGTCGATAGTTGTATAAAGCGTATCAGAGTTAGGATCCTTTGGCATTGGAACTACGCCCCAATTGTCGCCGTCCTTAGGTGAATGTGTACCTGTAGAAGCCCATGGACCCATTGCATAGAAGAGGATATTCTTCTTGAATGCGTCACCTGCCTGTCCTACCCAATCAGGATAGTACATACCATTCTTTGCGATATCATAAAGCATATCAGATGCTCTTACGAAGTCAGCGTCATTCAGGTTAGAAACATACTCGTCCTTATCAGCGTCATATGTAATAAGAGTCTTACCTGTTGACTGGAAGATAAATGGAGCAAACCAACCGTTTACGCCGTATCTCTCTTCGTCAGCGCCAGCGCCCTCGCAATACTCTGACATCATGTCATACCAAGTGTTCCAATCCCACTCACCGTTCTGATAAAGCTCATATGGATCGTCAAGACCGGCAGCGTCGATCATAGACTTATCATATGTGATAACAGAGCCAGGCTGGAAGTTGATAGGTGCAACAAAGTGCTTGCCGTTGAGAGTGAACTGCTCTGCAACGTCCTTGACATCGCTCCACATAGCGCTGTCGAAATCAACGATATCATCAACAGGCTGGAACATTTCCTTGATACAGTTTGCAGGGAATGTCATAGACTGCTCATACCAGAACATATCCGGTGGATCGTTAGACATAAGTCTCGCTGCGAGCTTATCATATTTATTCATCGATGAAGTCTGGGAATACTTGATCTTACCGCCTTTTTCCTCAAAAAGAGTAAGGTCAGTTCTCTTTTCTGGTTCTTTCTTAGTTGGGTTTATGTCAAAATAAGAAAGCCACTCAAGCTCTTTTTCTGAGCCTTCCGGGATAGCAGAAATATCATCAGTGCTTGCTACCTTTACCTTATCAACATAAGAGCTGCTTGAGCTGCTTGAAGAGCTGCCGCATGAAGCCACACTCACTGCTGACAAGAGAGCCATTGCACCGGCAATAACACGCTTGGAATTTTTCATTATATATAACCTCCGTTACAGATCGTTTTCATTAGAAAACGCTTCCTTGATTCTTACAAATGATATTATATCACCGAATGTAATCGTTGTCAACAAAGTTACAACCACTGTTACATTCTTTTAATTACTTTTGGTGATTTCAACAAATAACCGTTCATTTTTTTGGTGATTAAGACTAGACACAAAAAACGGAGATCAAGCCACAAGATCTCCGTTTCATATAAAATGCGATATCTACGCTCTTACCAGCTTATTGATTCGTTTGGCCCTGGAATACTTCGCCACATAACGCCTTGTATCCTTACTGATAACACCGCTGAGTGCAAGCAACGCTATAAGGTTTGGCAAAGCCATAAGTCCATTGAAGATATCAGCGATCGTCCAAACGGCAGAAACTGTCATGTATGGTCCGATAAATACAGCGAGGATATAGAGATATCTGTAGACCATGACCACCTTCATGTTACTGTTAAAAAGATACTCCATACACCTTTCACCATAATAGTTCCAGCCAAGGATAGTTGTGAACGCAAAGAACACAAGACAGCCCATAAGCAAGAATGCCGGTATCTTTGACGGCAGGAATGAGAAGCCGTTCTGGAAAGCGTGATTTGTGACCTCAACGCCCTCAAAAGGCTTGCCTGTTACTGGGTTGATAGCCTCATAGCTGCCCATCATGACGATAGCAAGACCTGTCATAGTACACACAATGATAGTGTCTATAAATGTGCCACACATAGATACAAGACCCTGTCTTACCGGCTCTTTTGTCTGAGCGGCTGCGGCTGCGATAGGTGCTGAACCAAGACCTGACTCGTTTGAGAAAATTCCTCTAGCAACACCCTTTTGTATAGCAATGAACATTGTAGGAAGAGATCCGCCTGCGACAGCCTTAAAGCTGAATGCCTGTTCAAAAATAAGTGCTATAGCGTGCGGGAGCTTCTGAATGTTTATAACAATAAGCGAAAGGCAGGCAACTATATAAACGACCGCCATAAACGGCACAACTACCTGAGAAACACTTGAGATCCTCTTTATGCCTCCGATAATAACAAGTGCGGCAAAAATAGTTATCAAAAGTCCAGAGATTATAACAGCCCACGTATAGTCAGCACCCAAAACATTCACTGTATGTTCCTTTTTAGGATCAAAGAAAGCCTGAACTGCAGATGATATACCATTTACCTGAGAGAAAGTACCGATACCAAAAAGGCCAACGCAAGCACCAAAAAACGCAAATACCTTTGCAAGCCACTTCCACTTCTTACCCATGCCGTATTCTATGTAATAGAATGGTCCGCCGCAAACGTGTCCGTCAGCGTCCATACGTCGGTATTTGATAGCAAGAAAGCCCTCGGAATACTTTGTCGCCATACCAAGGAGTGCCGCTATCCACATCCAGAGGAGCGCTCCAGGTCCGCCTGAAAGCACACCAATGGCTGTTGCAACACCGACGATATTTCCTGTACCTATGGTTGCTGAAAGTGCGGTGCAAAGTGCCGCAAAGCTCGATATCTCGCCTTTGCCACCATTTTCGTTCTGAAACATAAATTTCAAAGCCTTTGGCAGGTGGAATATCTGAAGAAGCCTTAGCCTAAAGGTGAGGAATATTCCCACAGCCATAATGAGTACGATAAGCGGTATGCCCCAGACATAGCCATCTATCGTTTCAAGTATTTTTGTAAATTTCTCCATGCCCTAAAAAATCCTTTCTTACAGAAAATAGGCAGTTTTTACGGAAAAACTGCCTTATTTCTCCCCTATCTATTTTTACGAAAGTAATTAGTCGCCTGTGGACTCTCTTAGAATTATCCTGTGGTCAACAGTATAATAATGATTATCCTTAGTAGTCTTATTCATGTTCTCAATAAGCTTTGCCACAACAAGTTCGCCCATTTTTGAACAAGGCTGTTCAACCGTTGAAAGCGTAGGGATTATCCACTCACACATGGATATATTGTCAAATCCCATTATGGCGACATCTTTGCCCACATCAATGCCCATATCTATTGCCTTGTGCATTGCAGAGATAGCAAGCAAGTCTGACACAGCGAAAATCGCCGTAGGCTTCTCAGCAAGTGCATTGAAATATTCAAACGCTCTGCCTCCGCAGTCATAGTCATAGGACTCTTTATAGATATATTCATTCTTTATCTCTATGCCATATTCTTTTAATGCTCTTATATAGCCGTTCTCTCTTGCAGTGGAGGAGATAGCCGCAGAGTTCGTTCCGATAAAGCCTATCCTTTTATGACCCTTTTTGATAAGAGCAGCGACAGCGTCAAACGCAGCCTGTTCATCGTCAACAGCGACAGTAAGCACATTTGCGCCCTCCACGCCCTCACAGCACAGAGCAACGTTATAATTCTCAGCAAGCTTGTTGAGTGAAGCTGCGTCAAACTGAGTGCCAAGGAGGATAACACCGTCAACAGTTCTGTTAAAAAGCATATTCATCTGCCTTGTTTCAGCGGTCGAGGTTGAATAGGAAACTGCAGTTATGATATCGTAACCAACTTGTCCTGCATATTCCTGCATACCCATGACTATCTTTGAATAAAGGGAATGTTCAGAGGTCGGCATAATTACAAGAATAACATTCGTTTCGCACTTTCTAAGATTTCTTCCCAGAAAATTCGGAGAATAGTTGAGCCTTGCAATAGTTTCATTGACTTTTTTTGTTGACTCATCTGATACGTTACAACTTCCGTTGAGAACCCTTGACACTGTCGCCACTGTCTCTTATACACATCTCCGAGCCCCACGAGACCCTAAGACATCTCGTATGCCGTCTTCTGCTTGAAAAAA
>ENA-UAIR01000347-UAIR01000347.1-human-gut-metagenome-genome-assembly--contig:-NODE-347-length-8885-cov-4.661382_pt1 | contig 8885 bp, 2 predicted proteins | sample MGYA00244421_ERZ654393 | MGnify/ENA primary metagenome ERZ654393 (study PRJEB26926, sample SAMN06165162) | human gut metagenome | biome: ENVO:00009003; feature: ENVO:2100002; material: ENVO:00002003... | reverse complement strand
TGTGTATAAGAGACAGAGCTTAAATATGGCGCTATTATGTTTATGGGCAGCTGCTCCGACTGTATCATTGGCGGCGGCGCAGTTATTGAAAACAATAACAAGGATTCTCGCTGCATCGGTGTTTACGAAAATAGTAGCATTAAAATTACAGTTAAAAAAGGCGCTACTTTAACAGCGAATGCTGGCAACCGTATTATAATGGATAACGAATATAAAAATTTAGCTGTAAACATTGAGGGTGGAACCTTTAATGGACGTCTTAGATTACCCGACAACAGCCAGATTGCAGAGGGAACCTTTACCCCTGCCCAAGCCTCAGGCAATGCGATTTGGGTTAATAATCCTAAGAAAACCCTGCAGGACCTTCTGAAGGTCGGCTATACCTTAAAGTATGAGGATGGTACCTATGCAGACCTAACAGCCAGGTGGACAGACGAAGGGAAAAAGGTAACGGCTGTTAAAAGTCCGCTCTATTTCACGACGCATCCTACGATTTCAAGCGGAGCGGAAACTGTGATGGAAAACTATACCGCTGCCGAGGCACCTGTGCTAACCGTAAAAGCGGTATCTGGCAGTGATAGCAGTGGCAGTATCTCCTACCAGTGGTATGCTGATAAAACAATAAATGGAACAACAACCAAAGTAGAACAAACGGGGCAGGATGCAAAAACTGCGACCTACAGGATTCCTACAGGACTTTTGGCAGGCACCTATCAATACTACTGTGTAGCGACCTGCGGTGAATATACGGAGACCTCCAAAAAGGCTGTCTTTACGGTAGAAGAAGGTGTTGCGGAAGTTACGGTAGGTGGGAATACAACACGTTATGCAACACTTACGAAAGCATTCGATGCAGTTAAAGCTACAGTAAATACTGCTGATGCGGATGCAGACCTTGAAATTACGTTGAAAATCCTGAAAAATATTTCTGAGCCAGAAAGCGAGTGGAAAATAGATGGGGGTACAAAAAAGGTCAGCTTTTGTATGGATCTTAATGGCTGTACCGTTACAGGAAAGGGTCTTTATATCACTGGCGAAGGTGTGGAGGCAGTCTTTAAAGACGCAGGCACGGGACAGAATGGAACACTGATCGCCCCAGTTTCTATTCAGAACAAAGCAAAGCTTACGGTAGAGAATGGTAATTATAAGGGTGTCTTGAGGTTTTTGGGTGGTGCGGCTGCAAAGCTAAAAGATGGTTATTACAGCAACAGTATTTATATTGGAAAAGCTAGTGAGATGCACAATACTGATATTTCCTGTACAATTACCGGAGGTACGTATGAGGGAGAAGAGGTTCTGGTATGTGGAGGTGCCACCCTTAGCGTATCCGGAGATACTGCAAAGATAAAGGCTCTGCATATAGACCACAGAGAGTTTAGCCAGATAAAACGTGCAAAAGTAATGCTTTCAGGTGGTGAGTATGGAGAGATTGCTCTGAGCAATTTTGGTAAAAATGATGATTCTCTGCTTGATAAAACGCAGGGTTATGCTATTGCGGATACGCTGGAAGAAGGCTATGCTTTTTATTCAGCCGGTATTAAGACCGATATAAGCAGAACGGATAGAAGTCAGGGCAGTGTAAAAGTGCTTCGCGCTGACATGCCGGAGGATACATCTCAGGCCGTTGTAAAGTTTCAGATAGAAAAAAATAGCGGTGAGACAAAAACGATGTATTTCCTGACATGGGATGCAGCAATGTTCTATCTGGAAGAATCGAAAGAGCATCAAAAGAATGAAGAATACAAGTTATGGAAGAAGCTGGAAATCCTGCTGCTGAAGGATACGATAGCAGGTAAGAGTATAAACAAGATGCTCGATAAAGTATATTTGCCGGCTGAGATAACGCTGCGTTCAGAGGGTGATGAGCCACATACCTTGACGGGTAAGGGAAACTACCTGTTTATGTCAGGGAGACAGGATGTTACCATAGAAAATATAAACGTGGTCGGAAACATAAGCTTTCCTGGTGATACCGCTGTACTGCGGCTGGGCGAGGGTGTAGCTGGACTAGAGAATGTAACGGTTCCTTCTGGCAAGGCTGAGATAGTTATAGAGAAGGGAGCACAAATACCTGATGCGTTTACGGGAGATGAAAGTAATCTGGATGCCAGCATCTACTGTAATCATGACTCTGCTGATTTTTCCAGCAAAATAACGAAGGGAGCTGGCGCATTTAAGATATGGTTTCCGATAGAGCTTGGTGGTATCGCTCTGCCCACAGGTGGAGAAAATGACACGAATGTCACAAAGAGGGACGGTGTAACCTACGGACTGTACAGCAATGGAGGTACGACAGGTCAGAAGATTAAGGTCACGGGCGAAGTCTGCTCTTATGAGCCTTATGGCGGCAATGCAGTAACGATAGATACGACAGACCTTTCCTTCACGATGCCGTCTTCTAAAGTAACCCTTAAGGCACATACGAAGGATGACTATGGCTATTGCAGCATCTGCGGAAGGACTGACCTTGCGGAAGCCTATAAAAATGGACACCTTCATATCGAAGGTCTGGTAGGCCGTACCTACGACAGCTATCCGCAGGTGATGACAGGAGTTACACTGGATACTGCGAATGGCAATAAGTCGCTGACTGGGCCCTCATATAAATCAGGCAGAGAATTGGCACAGGATTCCACAGACCCTGCAAATGCAGACATTTCCAAAGCAAATTATTATGTGGTCTATGCCAATAATATAGACTGCTACAGGAATGAAGAAGGTGGAAGCGATTTCAAGGCTGATGAAGCACCGAAAGCTACGATCACCGGACAGGGCAGCTATTACGGCACGATTGAGCACTATTTCACGATTGGATATGGTGAAGTTGTGGGAGAAGGCTTTAGTGGCTATCAGGGAACCTATGATGGGAAAGCCCATGGAGCTGTTCAGTATGGAACCGTCAGACTTAAGGCAGACGCTGTTGATAGCCAGACAATGATTCCGGTTGCTGATGGGCTGATCGTACCCTGTACTGGAAAAACAATGGAAACGGATGGATTTGCCAGCAATTTTACCTATTATTTTGTACTTATGTATTATGAAAATGGAGTTTCTCAAGGTTATAAACAAATAAATGATCCGGTTACAGAGAATCATATGATAACCAATGCCGGAAACTATACAATTTATGTTTCTATACATGAAGCTAGAAAAAATATGTGTGCTTCTCTCCCTATTGACGTGAAAGCGACCATTGAGCCGAGAAGTTTAACAGATTCCGTGATCCATCTGGATGATATAGGTATCACGGTATATTACACCGGTATGCCGATCATTCCTGAAAACTGGGATAGAGGAATCACAGATTCAAACCGGAAAAATGAGCCGGGAAATGACCAGGGAGTTCTGGACAAAGACAAAGATTTCACCGTAAGTGCTGAGAATAATACGGAGGTGACAAACGGTAAAAGAGATGGAAAGATTACCTTTACCGGAATTGGCAATTATAAGGGTGAGCTCGTCAGATACTTTGACATTGCCCATGCGTTTACTCTGGCACAGACCACGGTATCCAAGAATTGTTGGTACAATGAGGATTCCAACTGGTGGAAAAACGGCATACCTGCTACGTTTACGGAAAATGATGTAACATCAGACAATCCAGTATCTGACTGGAAAAATATAGTATATCGGACCGCAAAAGGAAAATATGCCATTGTAAGCGATGAAGTTGTGTTTTATGCAAGCCTGGAAGATGCGGTTGCAGGCAAAAATCCGGGTTATACCTTTAAGGAAGAAGGCACGCATACCGTAACTTTATATGGAAAAGACCCATGGAATCAATCTATTGTTCCTGTAGAGATTACGATAAACATTGATACCACCGCACCGACCTGGGCAGATGCAGATGGCAAGGAAGATGGTTATGGCATCCAGATCAAAGATAACTGGTGGAGAACACTTTTAAATAAGATCAGCTTCGGACACCTCTACAATGATACAACACTGGATATTAAGATTCATGCAAACGATACAAAAGAGGGCGTGAATAAGGTAAGTGGGGTATCTAAGTATTACTATTATATTGACCAGATCACAGACACTGCTTCGGCAACGGGAAAGACCAAAGCAGAACTGGACACTCTGGCAGCCGATGGTAAATTTACGCAGGTAGATGCAGGAAACTGGCTGTTGGACAGTGCAATCATTCATGGCGCATTAGGCGAGGATGGTAGCTATGTAGTCTATGCTTATGCGATGGATAACGCAGGAAATCAGAGCGATTATATCTGTACCGAAGGACTGGTACAGGATGCGAGCGCTCCTGTCGTGACAGTAACTGAGCCGAAGAAAGAAGACGGTACCCTGAAGGATACAGAGGCGATACTCAAGGTTAATTTAAGCGAGGATGCAACGCTGATGTGGTTCTTTGTATCCGAAGGAGTATTTGACGGGGTTACTGACTACACCTACGACGACTGCAAAAGAGATATTGAAAATTATATGAAAGGTGAGCCAAAGTACCCACAGTTCGCTGTCGAAAACGATGGAAAATGGGCGCCCCGCAATGGGTGGAATTTTAAACCGGACGAAAATCTTTATTGGGGACAATGGGAAGTTCGTAAGGAGGGACTTAAGGAGAGTAATGCTAACCAAAACTTTGTTGCGAGTTGGACACCTACAATCTTCAAAACGACAGGAACAAAAGGTGATAATAAAATTGAAATAGGTAATTTTGGAAAGCCGGACGTTTATTTTCCATTGTATCCAAGTAAGAAAACTGCAGTCTGGATAGCAGCCATTGACAAGGCAGGCAATATAACGGCATTAACGGAGCCTGCTATTGAATTTACCACTGCAAAGCCGACTCCGTATGTAAAGACTGCACCGGTTCTTTCCGGTACTTATGGTAATACGGTATCTGCCATGTTTGAAAAGGCAGATATGACAAAGGCAGTTGTGACAGCAGGACTAAACAGTGACACGAAGGTTGAGGGTACATGGACTCTGGCAGCTGAGGATGCAGATAAGCTTCCAACAGTCGGCACAAGTGAGAAATACTCGCTTGTCTTTACACCGACAGGAAGTGATGCAGATACTTATGATTCTGTGACCTGTGAAGTGACACCGGAAGTTTCCAAGAAGCAGATTACCGTAGTGATTGCTGATAAAGAAAAATTCTATGGAGAGACAAACCCTGCACTTACATGGAGTCTTGCCTCAGGTGATGCCTACTTAGACAATGTTTTGGTAGCAGGTGATACCGAAGAAGCACTTGGTGTCAGCTTATCAACTACTGCGAAAGACAATTCAGATGTTGGAACCTATGCAATTACAGGCTCATCAGATAGTGCCAATTATGAAGTATCCTTTATTGGAAACGGTTCAGATGGCAAGAGTGGTATTCTTACAGTAAAACAGGCAGCTAATAGCTTTACTACAGAACTTAGCTGTTCTGATTATACTTATGCGAAGGATGAGACACCAGAACCAAATGCAACAGCAAAATTCGGTACAGTAACTTATAAGTATGCAAAAGCCGATTCAGATGGTAATGCACCTGCAGCCGATTCCGCATATACAGATGCCATACCTGTAAATGCAGGAACCTATGCGGTAAAGGCTTATGTTGCAGAAACAGATAACTATGCAGGACTTACAAGTAATCCGGCCGTATTTACGATAGCAAAGGCAGCGAAAGCTCCAAACATGCCGGAAAATGCAATGGCTCCGGCGCACAGCACAAAGAAGGTTGGCGATATTACGCTTCCGGATGGCTGGAGCTGGCAGGAAGCAGATAGGGACACGGCGCTTGCAGATGGTGTGGCAGTGACAGCGAATGCATTTTATACAGGAACTGACAAGGGCAACTACGAGACAGAAAGTGTAAGCATTACGATTACAAGAAGCGAATGTGATCACACACATACTGAAATACGGAATCAGCGGGAAGCAACCTGCAAAGAGAAGGGCTATACCGGAGATACTTACTGTAAGGATTGTGGTGAAAAACTTGCCTCCGGTACAACAATCGAGAAAAAACCGCACAAGGTCGGAACACCGGCTACCTGTGTATCAAAAGCAGTATGCAGTGTTTGTAGTGAAACCTTTGGTGAAGTGGATGCCACGAACCATGTGCATACAACCGTGAAGAACCGAAAGGAAGCAACCTGTACGCAGACCGGATACGCAGGAGATACCTATTGTACGGACTGTGATAAACTTCTGAGTACCGGAAAAGAGCTGGCAGCATTGGGACATGATTATAAAGCAACCGTAACAAAGCAGCCAACGACAACCGAGGAAGGAGTCAGGACCTACACCTGCACCAGATGCAACAGCAGCTACACAGAGAGTATTGCGAAGCTGCCGGAGGAAAAGCACACTCACAACTATACGGGAAGCATTACGAAAGAGGCAACCTGTACAGAAGCAGGGGTAAGGACGTATACCTGTTCTTGTGGAGACAGCTACACGGAGAATATGCCGGCAACAGGACACAGCTATGTATCAAAAGTGACGAAGGCTGCAACGACAACAGAGGAAGGCATCATGACCTACACCTGCTCCAAGTGCGGACACAGTTACACACAGCCGATCACTAAGATTAAGTCCGATGACAGCAGCAAGGATAATGGCAGCCAAAACCAGAAACCGCAGTCTGGCACAGACAATGGCAATCAGAATCAGAAGCCACAGCCCGATAGTACTTCAATTAAGCCTTACATCAAGGACGACAGCGGCAAGGAAGGCTGGGATGTTATCAAGCCACAGCTTGAAGAAGCTAAGGCAGGCGATACGGTAACGGTTGCAATGAACGGAACAACTGTAGTACCGAAAGATGTAATTGACAGTATCAAGGGCAAAGATACAACACTTGTTCTGGATATGGGAAATGGTCTTTCCTGGAAGATTTATGGAAAGGATATTACGGATGCAGCTGGAGATATTGATTTTGATGTGACAGTCGGAGCCGACGCCGGAAAATCCATTCCTGTGGATGTGATCAACAACGTGACAGGGGAACGTTCTTCCATGAACCTGACGCTTGCTTATGACGGAGAGTTTGGATTTACAGCCACACTGACCGTCAACATGGAATCAAAGAATGCAGGACTGTATGCGAACCTGTTCTACTACAATGAACAGACCGGAGAACTGGAATTTATCAGTGCCGGACAGATTGATCCGGATGGAAATGTGGAACTTGTATTTACCCATGCATCAGATTACACGATTGTTGTTGATACCAAGATTATGAGTGATAACGGTCAGGCAGACAACAAAGCTGATGAAACCATTCCTGCGTCTAAGACAGATGACAGCACTTCAAAATATACATGGAATAATACGATAATCATTATTATAGGTATCTGTATTATGCTGATTGTTATTGGAGCCATATTCTATGTAAGGAAAAAGAGTGGTTCAGAGGAAGAATAATGATGATTTCATAGGAGTAATAAAAAGAGCAAAATCAACAAAAAACAGCTAAAAGAATGTATTTAATATTTGGTGCTCGCTTTTTAACATGATATCCATAAAAAGAGCCGATGTAAAACAAAAAACTGGTTTACATAGGCTCTTTTTAGTATATAATGATTATTGAAAGGCGGTGGAAGTATGCTCATAAGATATATGTTTGACAATTTTTGTTCGTTCAAGGAAGAGTGCGAGTTTTCATTAGAAGCACCAGGCGGGAAAGTAAAAAAGCGCTTTCCGGATAACTATACTACAACAGAAACAGGATATGACCTGCTGAAAACAGCAGTTATCGTAGGTGAGAACGCAGGTGGTAAGTCCAACTTTATAAATGGATTAAAATATCTGAAATCATTGTTTGATACAAACATGAAAGTGCAGTCTGTTAATTCATATATTAACACAGATACTTTGATGGAGTGTAATAATCCCAAACAGAAATTTAATGTAGTATTCTTAGCGGGGAATCATTATATTTATGAGTATGAAACTATTGTTGATACAAAAGGAATCTATAGCGAAAAACTTATCAGAAGCAGCCAGCGGAAATCAGCTGAGCATGTAGTGTTTGATATTTTACGGGATCAGGAGAACATATATACATTACGAAGAGGAACAGCCAGGGAAGTGACAGCTGCTCTTAAGAATAGCAATAATAGTAACGGATTATTTGTAGTTAAACTGGCTCTTCTCGGAAATAAGGATGCGTCAGCAACTGTTGAATGGATGTTAAATGTCCTATATCCGGGTAATATCCCCTTTGACAATATAGACAGCATTGTCAGGCAGGAACGGGATCTTGAAATTATGAAAGATCTAAGATATGTAGAAATTTTTAAGATGGTAGATTACAGCATTTGCGGAATTGAAGTGGATGATGAGAAGCCTTATTCTAAAACTCTGGTAATTCGTAAGAATGCACAGGGAAAGCAGTTTAAGAGAGAATTATCACAGGATTCAACCGGTGTCAGAGAATTTTTTGCATGGGCTGTACAGATATTTCGCGTGGTATATGAAAATAAAGTGGTATTTGCAGATGAGATGGACCGGGTTCTTAATCCAATCTTGTCAGACCGTGTTATTGCGTATATTAACGGTATGGAGCACAGAGGGCAGTTTGTATTTTCTACACATAATGTATTACACCTAAATTTGAAGACATACATGAAAGAACAGATTTATTTTATTACAAAAAGTAAAGATGAACTGACATCAGAATTGTATTCTTTGGCGGATTTTCCGGAAGTGAGGTATGAAAACACTAAGATATATGAGTTTTATATGAAGGGAATATTGGGAGGTACGGCATTTGAGTAGAAAAACAAGAGTCCTCCAGAAGAGGTTTGCAGTATTCTGTGAGGGAGATACAGAATATAATTATATAGACAAGATGAGAAAGAATCAGGGCGTATCTGTATTATGCTGATTGTTATTGGAGCCATATTCTATGTAAGGAAAAAGAG
>ENA-UAIR01000340-UAIR01000340.1-human-gut-metagenome-genome-assembly--contig:-NODE-340-length-9064-cov-3.848707_pt1 | contig 9064 bp, 6 predicted proteins | sample MGYA00244421_ERZ654393 | MGnify/ENA primary metagenome ERZ654393 (study PRJEB26926, sample SAMN06165162) | human gut metagenome | biome: ENVO:00009003; feature: ENVO:2100002; material: ENVO:00002003... | reverse complement strand
ACGAGATGTCTTAGGGTCTCGTGGGCTCGGAGATGTGTATAAGAGACAGCTGCAAATGCAGCCTGCCGCCTGCCAGATATTCTTTGATCTCTTTATCCCGGATAGGTGATCTCCCTTTTTGTAACAACTCTACCTTCTCCGGTATCACATCCACCGCCGTTACTTCATGATTCTGGGCCAGCAGAACTGCCATGGACAATCCCACATACCCGGTTCCCGCTACTGCAATCTTCATAGAAAGCTCCCGCCTTTCCGTAATCTGCAAACTTTGTGGTTTCCTCTGCGGATCGGTCATTTCCCGAAGTCGCTTTATCATGAGGTATTTCAGGCAGAAATCTCTTCCCCATTGCCAACAGGGCCCGGAAATCCTTCCGGCCTCCGTAACACAACAGAAAAATGCCGTTGGACACAAGCAGACATACCAGTGCCCGCTCCAATAATTCCCGGATTCCTTCTACCGGTATCTGACTGCATACCCGGTCGGTCAGCATACAGTTTAAAAATGTTACGCTTCCATAGAAGACCAGTGTCCCCAGATAGCTTTGCCGGTCCTCTCCGTCAAACAACGTCGTAAACAGATTATGTATCAGCCACGGCATTCCTACGATGACCGTAGCAACTACCGTAGACAGGATCACTCCGTACAGCCCCATAGGTTTCACCAGCAGAAGATTCAGGACCAGATTCACTCCTGCCGTTGTCAGTGTCCGGAACCGGTCTCTGTGCCAGATCCCGGCGGCATCCTTGTAGGCATTGAACAGCTGGTTGAACTCGTAGATAAAATAATATACACACAGACAGATCACGATCTGTCCTGGCAAAATGCCTGCCTCTCCGATCCACAGTTTCATAAAGGGCTGCAACAGACACAGCAGGCAGCAGGTGCAAAGTCCTGCGATCCAGGCGATCAACAGTGTAAATTTACAGAAGTCCGCATAATTTTTCCCCCGGCTCTCGGTCAGAAGACTATTGCCGATCCCGGCTAGAGTGGAGGTGAAAAGTACCCCCACCAGACCAATGACGGAAGTAACGATGTAATAATAATTCTGATAGACTGCCAGCACCGTCAGTCCCAAAAATGCCGAAATGACCAGAGTATCCGCGGAATTCACAATGACCACCCCCACCCGGGAGGTAAACAGGTCCTTGATCTTGCCCCGGATTTTTTGCCTGGTCTGCTCTTCCACCTGTCCCTTTGGGACATAATCCGGATAATTTTTCTGTGCCACCAGTGCGGTACACAGATTCGTCAGGATCTGTGCTCCCAGTGCCGCCAGCAGATACCAGTAATAATTCCGAAAGCCCACCAGCAGCCCGGCCTGTATAAGATACTGCAGCGTCCGTACCGCCAGATCCGCCTTATTTGCCAGGTCACTTCGCTGATGAGCTGCCAGCAGACTGTTTTTATACGCAAACAGCCAGTAGCTGATGACACAGGCTCCCAGATGCAGCAGATACAATACATACAAATCCACATCCGGCGGAATACTGTCCGTTTTCACCAGCGATGGCAGAAACGGCAGCAGCACTATTCCGGCCAGAAAGATCCCCAGACCGATCAGGCGGTAATATCTGCGATACAATGACAACAGAGCACAGATCTCGTCCTTTTTTCCTTCCGCGATGGGAGCATACATACTGTAGCCCAGTGCACTCCCTACTCCCAGCTCCGCCAGATTCAGGATCTGCAGTATGGAAGTAAACAGACTGTTCAGCCCCAGATATTCCATTCCCAGATACCGGATCAGCAGCGTGCGCATGATAAAAGGAACCAGAATCTGATACCCCTTCAGGAGTCCTCCGAAGATCACATTTCTGACGGCATTTCGGGTCCTTTTCATTCACACTTTCTCCTTCCGGCTTTCTGGCCGATCCACAGATCATAGGGAAAGCTCTGTAGCAGTCCATCCCTCAGTTCTTCCAGTTCGGGCAATTTCATGGGTTCTGTTTCCTTTGCTTCCGCAAGGGATGTTGCCGAGCGCACCTCATATCTGCCGGTGGCAAAGTACCAGTCATAATATTTCAGCATCTCTTCCTCCATCCCCTGCCGAAGGAATACCGACGGGACCCCATAGCTCTCCGCCAGAATGATCCCATGTAACGAAGACGAGTATACCACCTCTGCCTCCAGAATTTTGTCGAGGAAGGTCCGGTAATCTCCGGTTCGTATGGAAAGTCTGTCATCTCCTGTCGTTTTCCGTTTCATGTAATGGTCGATCACCACATATTTTTTCTTTTTCTCCGGTCGTCTGCCGGGATAAATCAGAGGCAGCAGGATCGCCGGGTCTCCGTAGATCTGCGGACAGGTATATCCGTTCTCCCGGAGCACCTGTGCGGTGACCGGACCTCTGACTGCCCGGATATCCAGCTTCCGGTATCCCTTTTGCGTAGTCACCCGTCCCACATGGGCGAAGGAATTGACCCCGCTGCCCCAGATCACCGCATCGAAAACTCCCAGTCCCAACACAGAACCAATGGTCATCAGATGGCAGGGCTTTGCCGCCTCTCTGTACAGATCCAGTCCCAGACGGTGCAACATCCACTGCGTCACCACCGGTGCCAGCAGATCCCCCAGATTCTCATTAAAATTCCAGTACTCCAGATTTACTTTGTTCCTGTCTGCTTTTCTTCCGTCCAAGGTTTTTCGATTGCGCAATACGCCGATCTGTTTTGTCAGTTCCAATCCTCTCTCCTTCCCCTGTCCTACCGCCACCGGTACAGACTGTCCAATAGCCGGAATCTCTTATGCAGGAGCAACTCCCGCAGCAAGCGCCTCTTTCCCGTGGCCCGGTATTCCCGCAGGGCATTCTGCAGCGGCAGGGAACCACCGATCCGTTTCAGTTCCGCATATTTCCTGGTTTCCTCATAGCCGGAATCTCTATAGATCTTATGCAGATACATCAGACTCTTCCCCACGAAACAGGCATTGACCTCCGCATACAGTTCCTGCTTTGCCTGAAGCGTTCGGAAGCACTGCCAGGTGCGGTCCCGGAAATACAATAAAGCCTCATAATAATTCTCATGAAAACGGTTCACCAGATTCTCCGCTTCCTTATAGTGATAACAATACAACGACTCCGGAACCACACAGATCCCTTTGCTCTTTTCCAGCACCTGCATGGAAAAAGCCATATCCTCACAGATGGCAAATTCCTCTCCGAAGCGGATATCATTTTCCAGAAGCAATTCCCTGCGGATCAGCTTATTCCATGGCGGATTGAAAAATTCCCGCCGGAAGTCCGATAAAAACCGCTCCTCCAGATATTCTTTTCCTCCACCGCAGAAAGCTTTTTCCGGAAGGTTATCCACACATTCTTTCGTCTGTTCCACCAGATATGTAAAACCGCACACCGAAAGATCCGCGCCGGATACTTTTGCCTTTTGATATAAAGTTGCCAGGGTATCCGGGAACAGGGTATCATCACTGTCCGTAAAAAAAAGATACTCTCCTTCAGCCTTACAGATCCCCAGATTTCTGGCACTGCTGACACCGCCATTTTCCTTGTGCCAGACCCGGACCCTTGTGTCCTGCGCCCCCAGCCTGTCACACAAGGCCGAAGAGCTATCCCTGCTGCCGTCATCGATAAGCAGCAGTTCCCAGTTGGAAAAGCTCTGCCGGAAAATACTGTCCACACAGCGCTGTAATTCTTTTTCCGCGTTATACACCGGCACTACGATACTGATCTTTGTCTCTCTCATTTTTCTCCATCACACTGCATATTCTCTGCGCCACCTTGTCCCAGGAATACTCTCTCAGATACCATTCCCTCCGCCGTTCCACTTCCTCCCGGTATTTCGGATCCTGAAGTACTTCCCACAGATCCAGTGCCAGTTCCTCCGCATCCTCCCCGGAAATAAGCCTGCCGGTGCATCCGTCCTCAATGAACTCCGACATAGCGAATTTATCTCTGCCGATACAGGGCAGACCATAAGTAAGTGCCTCTGCAAATACCAGTCCATAGGCTTCAAAATAAGACGGCATACAGAAGACATCACACAGGTTATAATAGTCTGTCAGTTTTTCAGACCCCAGATCTCCCAGCAGGTGGATCTTCTGCCAGTCCACCTCTTCTACCCTGATCTGCCTCTCCCGCAGAGCGTCCCGGATGTCCGACTCCTTTGCCCCCGCCAGATACAGCTCCGCTGACCACAGATATTTTTTCCGCAGGATTGTGAAAGCTTGTACCACCAACGGACCACCTTTTCTCACAAAATTCCTTCCCACAAACAGGATATGCCGCCCCTCCTTTGATCCCGGACGGATCCCTGCAGCATCCACATTGATGCCGCCTCCCACCGCATGGACCTTTTCCCGGGGGAGCCCGCATTCCCGGATCAGGAACTCCGAAAGCCACCTGCTCATGGTGAATACCCCTTCACTTTGCCGGTATTGCTCCAATTGTCTCGCCGCCCTGCGTTCCAGCGTCTTTTGCGGCACCTGATCATACTCGCAGTACCGATAGCCCACCGGATCTTCCCTCTGCAGCCACAGAATTGCGGAAACGGAAAGATCCTGATAGAGATAGGATGCCAAATGCGCTCCCGACGGCCAGCCGCCAAACTGAAACACAGGCATTTTTTCGTCTGTCCTGTGCCGATGTCTCCACGCAGCATATCTCCCCGACAGCCGCAGCCGGTCCCGCAGGATCGGCCCGGGGGGCAGTCCCTTCTTCCTCTGCAGTCTCCGGAGTATTTTGCGGTACAGAGGATCCGAAAGTGCCAGATCCTGCACCTGCAGATAAGGCTCCATGGCCTGTCGCAGGGACCAGGCCGTTCCGGACCAGGTTCTCTTTTTATCTTTGTACCACAGGCATATATACAGTACTTCCGTCATAATCATCTCTTCCTTTCCGCATACAGTGCGATCTGTGTGCACCCGTCCGTGATGTCATAGCATACCGCCCACTGTGCCCCCGGCACCACCACATCGATATCAAAGGGAAAATCCTCAAAGGTCATATCCGCCGTTCTGTCCTCATAGGGCGGACACGCCTTAACAGGCAGTATTATGGTCTGTCTGGGCGTCACGATCATCAGCTTCCGTTCCTGCGCCGTATCGTTGGTCACGCTGAAATGGATCCTGCCCTCTTCATCCACGAATCTGCTGCCTACATACAAAGTATCCGTCGTATAAATATTCTCCATGGTGACCCCCGCCGTGACATTGCGATGGTAGAAGGTTCCATAACGGGCCGCATCCCCTACCGAGATATTACACAGCACCACATTCTCCAGAGAAAAACCGTCTTTTACCAGTGTGTAGATGGCATAACCGCCTCCGTTGAGAATGCAGTTTGTGAAATAGATTCCTTTGGCACCGCTCTTCTCCGGGGCAATCATGAGACAGGCATTCACATAGCTCCCCCCTCCGGGGATCGCCGGTACTTCGAATCTGCAGTTGTCGAAGGAAATATTCTCCGCCGTAAGAGAAGGATATCCGAAGATCTGTACCCCGTCAGAATGTACTGTATCCCCGCTGTCCGGATGTGCCAGATCCGCAATGTAGCAATCTCTCAGTGTCACATTGCGATAGGGATTCAACGCATCTCCGCTGCTGCCCCCCAGACGGCACCGGGTAAACGTGGCATTGCTTCCCTGAAAATTACGCAGGGTGCAGTCTTCGAACACATAGGCTATCCAGGCATCCTCCCGCCCGGTAGTGACTGCATCGAATTTACAGTTCCGGAAAGTCACCGTGGTCTCCACGGCAATTTTGCCCTCATTGACCATCAACAGTGCATACCGGGAAAAATCCATATTCCGGATCTCTATCTCATTCCCCGCCTGTCTGTTGCTGTAGACCAGATCCAGTGCCAGCTGTCCTCCGGCTCCGGTCTTATACTGGATTCCACCGTAAATCCCCGGTTCCGGGATCTCCGTCAGCTCTGTATCTGTATCCACACCGGCATTGAAACGATCCGGGATCTCTCTGGGTGCCGCCTGCGCCCGTATCCCCAGACTCATACTCAGAACTATTGCAAACAGCCAAAAACTTTTTCGCATTTTCGTTTCCTTTTTTCGTTTCTTCTCTTTATTTACCTTATGTATCTGTGCACCGCTTTGTGTTGCAAATCCGACATATTTTCCCATTTTTCCCGGGAGATCACCTGGAACAGTGCGATGGGAAGATACGCATACTTGATGGTCTGCAGCGTATCCATCCACCACAGATTTAAGAAGTACCCGCAGACCGCAAGCGCCAGACTTAACATTGTTCTGTCCTTCTTTTGAATCCCGCATCGCACCATCTCCCCCACCGCCTGCAGGATCAACAGTCCGTAGACCACCAGTCCCGGATACCCGTAGCGGATATAATTGGCCACATAGAAATTGTCAATGGAGTGGATCGTGGCCCCTCCCGGAATATACCAGGAGAAATGATATCCGGAGCCCTGCCCCAGCCAGGGGTTCAGCCAGTCCACCGTGAAAATATCCAGCAGGGCATCCCTGTAGGAAGCGCTGTTGGCAAGGGAGGTGCTGTCCACCCCGTAACGGATGGCATAGGAGGTTCCAAACATCTCATCCACCACCGTACTAAGCTGCAACAGAATATAATGTCCCGGCGGAGAATTGGGGAATAAAAATGCAAGAAGCAGAATCAAAAGCCCGGCCGGTACTATGGTAAATAACAGTTTCTTCCTCTGCTCTCCCGGTGCCAGCACGGTCAACAGCAAAAGCTCCAGTCCCATGACCGCCAGCGTGGAACGGGATCCCGTAAGAAATACATTAACCACCACCAATAGCAGGAGAGGCAGATGCCGAAACAGCGTGAAGCAATGTTTCTCCTCATCAATGCACAATAATGGTAACCCGGAGATCAGGATCAGCCCATACGCCAGAGAATGATTGGCCGGTCCCATGATCCGGTAGGAACCGGAGCGGATCATGCCTCCGGTATAAAGTCCCCTGATGGTCTCCAGATAGGCAAAGGGTGTCTTTCTCATGACCGCCTCCACGAGTCCCAACACACACAGAAACAAAAGCATCCGCCGGAAAAGCACCAGAAATCCATCACTTCCCAGATACTCCCGCAGTACGTAGATCACCAGAAAAGCTCCCAATAATTCAATGAACGGATAAAGAAAAGTACCTATGTGAAAACGCAGTACCGCCGTATAGAAACAGATTCCCAGATATCCTGCCATAAAAAGCCACAATCTGCAGCTTCTCACCCCTTCCCAGAACATCTTTTTCCGGGATTCTTTGCTCAGCAGAAAGAGACACAGAATCGTTATGAGCATTCGCTGTGCCGTCAGATCAAAGCCCGGCAGCCGGATTCCGAAATACTGTGGTAAAATATAATAGGCCACAAGAAAAGAAACCGACAAAAACTGTCCAAGACTCCGCTCCCCACAATTTTCAAAATAGCGGTTGCTGCTCTGCCAGCCCTGCCCCGTTGTCTTCGTTTTTTCCACCAGATATCTGCTCATTGCCTCATCCTCTGACTGCCATGGCAAATTCCACCGGCAGAGATTTTTTGCTGTGATAACAATCCCGGTATTTCCATAAAAGCGGCACAATATTCCACAATTTTCGCTGTTCCATCAGCTCGATCCGAAGGATGGTGGCCCGGATATTACGTCTTAACAGTTCCTTCGCTTCCTCCGGCATTCCAAAGTCCTCGGCGAACCGCAGAGTGGTTTCATGACTTTTCTGCAATTCCCGGAAAAAAGCGATCCGTCTGTCCAGATCCCGCATCTTGCGTTTGGATACATTACCCGAGTGCATTCGCCGCCGTAACGTAACACTGTGCAGAATGTAACAGCCGTCCATGCACAGGGACAACTTCCAGGCATATTCATCATGCGCCCACCCGGGATACCAGTACTTCTTCGTCTCTTCCAGGAACTCTCTGCGCAGACACATGGTACAGCCCTCACTGCCGATGAAAATATGGGCCGGACTCCATGCAACATGCTCCATGCTTCCGTCCCCCCGGAAGCTTTTCAATACGCTCCGGCTGACAGAAGGAGCATCGGGATCCACTGTAAACGGTACGAATTCCGATCCCAGCACCAGTATCTCTCTCCGTTTTTCCATCTCGCTCACCATATCTTCCACCCGGTCCGGCTCCCAGATATCGTCCTGATCGCAGAAAAAGACATAATCACCGTCCGTCTCTTCCACCGCTGCCCGGAAATTCTCCGCATACCCCAGTCGTTTTCCGTTCTGTGTGATCCTCCATGCCGGTGCCAACTCGTAAGTCTCCAGATATTCCCGTACGATCTCCAGCGTCTGATCCGAGGAACCGTCATCCCGCAGGATCACCTGATCCACCGGAAGGCTCTGAAGCCGGATGGAATCCAGCTGTTCTGTGATAAATCTGGCCCCGTTATAAGTGGCCATTGCTACCGATATCCGCATATTTTTCCCCTTTTCTCTGTCCGCCATTTTCTATCCCGGTAACCCTCCCGGCCTGCATCTGCCGATGGTTCCCCCACAGATCCCGCACAATGTCGGTGTGGCGATCCGCAGATAACGCCCTTTCAGTCCATTGCCCAGATAGGGGTTCTTCCGATACTCCGGAAAATTTTCCCGAAGGAACACAAAAGTCTCTTCCCGCAGAGATTTCCGCAGCTTCCGGTCCCGCACTCTGGAGATCCGCCCCATGGAACTGCACAACAGGATCCTCGTACAGAAATATTCCAGTTCTTTCCCATAAGTATCCATCAGTTCTTTTTCCCGGTAAAACCGACAGGCATCCTGCAATACCGGAAAAATATTTCCCACCCGTCTGCTTTTATTGTCATTCATGGTAGAATCCCCTCTGTCCCGGTGATAGACATAGACTCCCAGCATTTTCGCCTGTTTTTTCACAAAGGGACGTAACTTCAGGTAGAAAGAGGTGTCCTCATAGATATACCCCTCCGGGAACCATATATCGTTGTCCGTAAGCAGTCTCCTGCGGATCAGCTTGTTCCAGGGAGCCGCCGAACCGTAAGAGCGCTTCTCTCTGCCGTCTTCCTCCAGATAATGAAAATCACATTCCACCAGATCCAGTTCTTCGGAACCGGCCCTGGTGCTGTCTCTTATACACATCTCCGAGCCCACGAGACCCTAAGAC
>ENA-UAIR01000333-UAIR01000333.1-human-gut-metagenome-genome-assembly--contig:-NODE-333-length-9163-cov-4.089262_pt1 | contig 9163 bp, 9 predicted proteins | sample MGYA00244421_ERZ654393 | MGnify/ENA primary metagenome ERZ654393 (study PRJEB26926, sample SAMN06165162) | human gut metagenome | biome: ENVO:00009003; feature: ENVO:2100002; material: ENVO:00002003... | reverse complement strand
GATCTACACCCTAGAGTTCGTCGGCAGCGTCAGATGTGTATAAGAGACAGTTTTCCTGCGGTGAACAAGGCGGCAGGCTTTGAAACGAGGACGGTAAAATATCTTCATTGGTGGACTTTTCTTGGCTATTTCAATGAGATAGGCGAGGGGCTTTTTTCGTCTGTTATAGGCATACGGCAAAAGCTTAACAAGGGCAAAAAGCTTGAAAAATACGAGCAGGAGTTTTACAGAAACCACCGCAATATGATAGACCTTAAACGAAAGCTCTCGGCAGAAGAGCAGAGGGCTGAAAACGAGGACAAAGAGTTTCTGAAACAACTGACGGGAGGTGAATGACAATGGCTGACGGGTGTTTGAATTTTGACACCAACATAAACAGCGAGGGCTTTGAAAAGGGCTTGAAAAGTCTTTCCGATATGGTGGGGGATATCAAGCCAAAGCTTAAAAGCCTTGCAATGGCTGTGACGGCAGCATTCTCCGTCAAGAAGCTTGTGGACTTCGGCAGGCAATCCATAGAAACAGCCTCAGACCTTGCGGAAGTTCAGAACGTTGTTGACACGGCTTTCGGAGAGTCCAAGCAGAAAATGGAGGACTTCGCTGACACGGCTGTAAAGACCTACGGCATTTCAAAGCTCACCGCAAAGCAGACAGGCTCAAACTTCATGGCAATGGCGGCAGGAATGGGGCTTGCCAATGACAGTGCAAGCGATATGGCTATGGCTCTTACAGGGCTGTCGGCGGATATGGCGTCATTTTATAATGTCGGTCAGGACGTGGCAAGCACAGCGCTGAAATCAATTTTTACAGGCGAAACTGAGACCCTCAAACAGTTCGGTATCGTTATGACGGACGCCAACTTGCAGGCGTATGCACTTTCAAAGGGTATCACGAAATCAACTGCTGATATGTCGCAGGCTGAAAAAGTTCAACTGAGATACAATTACGTTATGTCACAGACGGCTCTTGCACAGGGGGACTTTGCAAAGACGTCTGACAGCTGGGCGAACCAGACAAGAATACTCTCTGAGCAATGGAAAGAGTTCGGAGCGACTATCGGCACTGTGCTGATGAACGTTCTTCTGCCTGCTGTCAAGGCGATAAACAGCGTGCTTTCACAGCTTATATCTTTGGCTCAGGGTGCAGCAAAGGCACTTTCAGAGGCATTCGGCTTTGAACTAAGCAACAGTGCAGACGAGGCTCAAAGCATAGTGAAAAGCACCTCTCAGGCGGCGGATAATTACAGCGACATAGCCGACAATGCACAACAGACTCAGGAGGCACAGGAAGGATCTCTTGCAAGCTTTGACCAAATGAACAAGCTGAATGATGAGAGCAAGTCAGACAGCACTGGGGTCAGCGGAGCTGGGGAGATAATGCAGCCTTCCGGGACTAGCGTTGAGGTGGATACGGGTAAGGCAGAAAGTGATGTATCTGCTTTGGCGGATAGTCTTAAAAAGAGATTTGAAACCATGTTTGAGCCATTACAGAAGGCTTGGGATAAATGCGGCAATGAACTTGTTAAGTCAATGAAGTCCAAATGGACAGAGATAGGCGGTTTGTTATCTGATGTCGGAAAATCATTTGCTGAGGTGTGGTCTAATGGAACAGGTCAGCGAATAAGTGAGGACTTGTTGGAAATATGGACAAACATAAACAATACGATAGGAAGCATTGCTAAAAATCTGCGTGAAGCCTGGAATGAAAATAACATTGGCACAAGCATAGTTCAGAATATAGCCAATGCTTATGAGGCTATTTTCAGACATATCAACGAAATAAGTAAAAAGATATCTGAATGGGCTGACAAAGTTGATTTTACACCTCTCCTTGAGGGCTTCAATGAATTAACCAAAGCCATTGCTCTGATCAATGATGATATAGGAAGCGGTTTGTCGTGGTTCTTTGATAATGTTTTGATACCTATGGCAAGCTGGACCATTGAGGACGCTATACCTACATTTTTAACTACTCTAGCCGATGTTTTAGAGGGGTTAAGAAGTGTTTGGGAGACGGCAGCTCCTGTGCTTAAAGAAAAACTATGGGACGAATTTTTGCAGCCAATAGCAAAATGGTCGGCAGGTGCTTCGCTTACCATTCTTAAGGGTTTAGGCAAGGCTTTCAGAACTATATGTGAAAGCGTAGATGAAAAGAGTATCGAGGTTCTTGCTGACTTAGCAAAGGCGATGACCGCTATTTATCTTGCGGCTAAAGGAAAAGATCTGATAGAAAAATGGGGTAAATCATTATCTGTGCTTGGTACTGTTTTTCAAGACAAGCTGAAAGCTTTGGATAAACCTATAACAGCTTCGGCGGCAGAGGGAGGCACTACATTCGCAACAAAATTTATGTCAGTTGTCGGTGCAGCTATCGCAGGATGGGAAATAGGAACAATGATCCGTGACGCCATAGGTCAAGAAAATCTTGATGATTTTTTCTTTCCTATCTTTGACGCTGTTGTTTCGGTTTGGAACTCAATAACAAACTTCTTCACAGAAACAATACCGTCGTTTTGTGAAAGTATAAAAGAAACTTTTCTCGGCTATGCCACATTTTTCTCTGACATATGGCAGGGGATAAAAGATATATTCAGCTCTGTCACTGAATGGTTTACTAATATCTTTGAAAGTGCGTGGAATGGCATAGTTTCAGTATGGTCAGGTACAGTAAACTGGTTTTCAGATGTGTGGCAGGGCATAAGAGCTGTATTTTCGTCAGTCGGGTCGTGGTTTGGAAATATTTTTTCGTCAGCTTATGACGGAATTAGGAAAGCATTTGCTACCACGGCAGAGTTTTTCAGAAATTTATGGGTAGCCATAAAAGCACCATTCAAAAAGGTTGCTGATTGGTTTAAGAATATATTCTCTAAAGCTTGGCAGGCTGTCAAAGATGTATTTAGCACAGGTGGAAAAATATTTGACGGAATAAAAGAGGGAATAGCAGGAGTTTTCACAACAGTAGTTAATGGTCTTATAGGGGGAATCAATAAGGTCATTGCTGCTCCGCTGGAATTTCTGAATGGCATTTTAAATGACATTCGTGATATTGAGATTGCTGGTTTTACGCCTTTTGATGAGATGTGGGGATATGACCCTATAACTATTCCCGAAATACCCAAACTTGCCCAAGGTGCAGTAATACCGCCGAACTCTGAATTCCTTGCAGTTCTGGGCGATCAGAAGCGTGGTACGAATATCGAGGCACCGCTGGATACTATCACACAGGCTGTTTTGCAGGCTCTTGTGTCTTACGGTGGAGCAGGCGGAAATCAGAAGATAAGCGTTACCATACCGCTTACGCTCAATGGCAGGACTATTACACAGATAGTTATTGATGATATCAACGACTATATCAAGCGCAACGGCAGGTCGCCCATAAGGGCATAGGAGGTGCAGAAAATGAAAAGCAGAGGACTTATATTCGGCAGCGAAAGGGTCGCCACGCCTGCGGAAGTCAGTTTTACAAATAACAAGATATGGTCGAACAATGCAGGGCGGACGGCTAACTGCAAAATGGTGGGCGATATAAGAGCCATAAAGAAAACTGTCACGCTGAAATGGTATCATCTCACAGGCGAGGAGACGGCAAAGCTCAATGAGTATATCTCCAACGTTGACAGTCCGTTTTTCAGTATCACGCTCCTTGATGAGACATTTCAGAAAAGCACTTTTGACGTTTATGCAGGTGACCCAACTTATGAAGTTTTCGGCTGGGACGAGAACAAGCAGTTCTGCAAAGGCGTTGCGGTGGACTTGATAATGCAGTAAGGGGGCATTTGAATGTACAAAACAGGGGAGCTTGTGGCACAGCGTATCGAGAGCTATTGCCGTACTTGGCGACTGTGGATAGAGAATGCAGAGGGCGTTATATCAGGTGACAGCATTATGTCAGCTGACAGCTCAATGCAGGCAACATCACTTTCAGACGACATCGAGCTGGGCGCAGTATGTTCGCAATCGTGGAACATGACCATAAGTGACACTGAAACAGCGTTTCTCGGCAAAGAGTATGACACATATCTGTATCTCGTAGACTACGAAACTAGAGGCATACTTTCAGACGAAAAGATCCCAATGGGACGTTTTACCTGCGTTAAGTCGAAAAAGTCAGGCGGCAGTGTTCAGCTGACAATGGCGGACAGGCTGTACTTTTCGGATAAGCCATATGTGCCGCATATCCCTATGCCAAACTGGAATAAAGCAGTCGAGGACGACATTTGCAGACAGCTTGGTCTGCAGAACGGCAATGACTATACAGAGGTGCGACTACTGCGTGACAAGAACGGCAGAAGGTTGATAGATAAGAACGGCAAAGTGCTGTACTCAAAATACTTTTACTTCAAGGTCGGCTCAGTGCCAAAAGACGTGACCATGCGCCAAATGCTGTCCTATCTGGCTTCTGCTCAGGGCGAGTTTGGGTATGTTGACAGGTACGGAAAATACGTCCGAAAGTGGTATGGTAAGAGCGTGAAAACATTGGACAACAATACGATAGACCTGCCTACTCTTAGCGAACGACAAAACGTTATCGTGGGCATTATCTGCAAAGTGAGTGATGATGTAACGTTGTCACTAGGCGTGACAGACACAACACAAGGACGTGTGCTAGAATTTGAAAATCCATACATGACAGAGTCTTTGCTACAATCTCTGTGGCGCAGGATAGGTGGCTTTTCGTGGTATACCACTGAGCTATACCACAGACTTGGTGACCCACGTTTCGACATAGGTGACGTGGTGACCTACACCAACGGCACAGACAGCTATGACATACCAATAACGAATTTAGGATTTACCTTTGATGGCGGACTGAGTGCTGATATTTCGGCGGTAGGTTTGTCGGTAGAAGAACAGCTTTAAGGGGGGCGAGATAATGGCTGATGAAAATTTGACACTGGCGCAGGATATCACTGAAAACGATTATCCGATGCAACACGCCGGGGAGGAAATCGATGAGATACTGAGCCGAGCCGGCAAGATACACTATGGCACTGTGGAATACAAGATGACGAAAGCAAATCCATTGATGCAGATACCGCTTGGACTGACCTTTGCACCTAAACAGGTCATAGCAACACTACGGCAGACAGGCGCACCAACACCATATCAGAACTACTGCACCCACGTTAGTGGTTCGGGAAAGTCGTACTATCTGAACGTCTGCATGGGCGCTAATAACGGGCCAACATTGGAAACCGTTCCAACAGGAACATACTATGTTGATTATATTGCAATAGAGTAAAGAGGGGTGATTAAATGACGATAACATTAAATTCAGACTATGACGTAACACTAAGCACAGCCCTGCTAGGCTACGTCGGCGAAACGAACGCTAGACCCGTGTCGGTTGAAGGGCTGACAGTAGACGGCGCAGACCGCTATGTGTTAACGATAGACTACGGCGATGGCGTTCAGTATGAGGTCGATATCACAGGCGGACAGTGGACGCCAACGGCTGATATACTGCGGTCAGCGCAGACAGTCAGCTGTCAAATATGTGCAAAAAAACTGTCAGGACAGGAATATATCCTAGTAAAAAAATCACGCATATTCCGCCTGAGAATAGGTGCGGCAATCGGTGATAATGCTATCCCGTCACCAAGTGTGGCAGCTGACGCACTAGACCGCATAGACGCCATAGGCAGGCAGGCGCACGCAGATATGCAGACAGCCGTCACCGCCGCAGACACGGCAACTACGGCGGCTGAAAACGCAAAAAAATCTGCCACAGCCGCAGAGAAATCAGCCGACACCGCAGAACAGGCGGCAAGCCGTGCCGAAACCGCAAGAACATCTGCTGAAACGTCCGCTACACAGGCAGAAACCGCCATGCAGGGCGCAGAAACCGCACGCACAGAGGCGGTCAAGTCTCAGAATGATGCCAAGGTATCCGCAGCCCAAGCATCTGCATCTGCACAGCAGACCACAGCCGACAAGAACATAACGGCAGGCTATGCTAAAACCGCAAAGACCTGCGCTGACAGCACTGCGGCAGACAGACAGGCGGTGCAGACGTTGGCAACGCAGGTGACGGCCGATAAGGCTACAGTGGCAGACCATGCCACTAAGGTTGCAGAGGACAGAACAGCTGCTGAAACAGCTGCACAGACGGCACAGGCGGTGGCTGACAGCCTGCCAGACGATTACGTGACAGCGGTTGCAAAGATAGCCGAGAATACAGCTGAAATAGCTAACGTGAAGCTAACGGATAAAGAACTGCAACGTAGGGTAAATGCGTTATATGACATGGGCAATGGTGTGACACACAAATTTGAAACGGACAGCGAAACAGCATATCAAAAAGCAGTGCCGACTGGTGCGAAGCTGATGAGCGTGAAGTCAATAGGCGGTCATTCTGAAGTCATTGACGGGGAGATTGTCAGTGCAGGCACGGAGAGCGTTGTGGAGCAGGGAAAGAATTTGTTTGACTACACCGATAAAACCTATCATGGAGCGAATGTAAACAAGGTTGAAAATGGTGTTATTTACGCAAATGGGTTGACGACAACTGCCCTAAATATTCCGACTATTGCTGAAAATAAGTATACGCTGTCATTCAAAGTAAAGTCAAATGCAGCTAATCAAGGCGGTTTGCGGTGGTCACTGCAAAAAGGGAAAAACACATCATACGCACATGATAGTTCGCTGATAAAGTCGGAAGTAGGTTATGTGGCAAACACAGAATATCAGGCAGTAGTTACGTTCGTAGCCGACACTGATTTTGTGTCACTGTGCACCATAGTGGGCATGATCTATGACGTTCAGCTAGAAAATGGTGATACCGCTACCAATTATTCCCCATTCTATCAGACTGAATACCCAATTCCCGAAGCAATCCGCAATCTGCCTGGCTACGGCTGGTCGGCAGGAACGGCTAAGAATTACGTTGATTATGAAAATAAAAAATATGTTCAGTGTGTGAACAGCGTTGATTTGGGGACGCTGACGTGGACTGCTGGTGAATCTGTGTCATTTAAAACACATCATTTAGCCGGGCAAAAATTGACAAAAAGTTATAGCATTGCACCAAATTTCATATGCCCAAAATATTCGACAAAAACGCAAAATGAATCGTGGGGCAAAACCAGTATAACAGGCATATCAGCTACATCAAACGTTAACGGATATATCTATGTCAACGATACGTCATACACCGATGCAACCGCATTTAAACAGGCTATGGCTGGCGTTATTTTGTATTACGAACTAGCGAACCCTATAATCACCGATATTTCAACCCTGATTGACGACGATTTCCTGCGGAACATCGAGGTCGAAGCAGGCGGTTCAGTGACGTTCAAGGGTGGTAATGACGACTACAGGTTGCCTGTGCCGTCAGAGGAAGAGTACGTTGTAAAACTGAGTGAAGTGGGAGGTACAACATGACGGATTTGCAAAAATCTATGGTTGAGAGCATGGGGCTTACGGAAGATAATTTCCGTAAGCCTAAAGTCACGGAGATAGACAGGATAAAGGCGAACGTTGATTTTCTGGCTATGCTCAGTGGCGTTGAGCTGAATGAGGTGAGCGGCGATGAGTAAGAACTACGCAAAGGTCAAGAGATACTATGACAGCCGTTTGTGGTCGGCTGCTATGGTACACGCCGCTGTTGGAAAGTGGATAACGGCGGAGGAGTATACAACTATCACAGGACAAGCATATGAAAGCGAGGAACAGCAATGAAAGAAAACACAGCAAAAATCATCATATCAGCAATAGCCGCAGGGCTGTCAGCGTATTTCCGTGTTATGGCGATACCTATAGTCATTCTGGTGCTTGTGATGATCATTGATTACATTACAGGAATGTGGAAAGCATGGAACAGGGGCGAACTTTCAAGCCGTGTCGGTCTTAAAGGGCTTTTTAAAAAGGTCGGCTACATATTTGTGGTGGCGGTGTCAGGCGTGCTTGATTGGCTCTTTATCTCAGGACTTTCACAGATAGGCATTGAGGTAAGTGTCAGCTTTTACTTCGGGCTTATTGTGACGATATGGTTTATCATCAACGAGTGTATTTCTATTTTGGAAAATCTTGCGGTGATAGGTATACCACTGCCGTCATTCTTGGTGAAAATCGTACACAAACTGAAAATCACAGTGGAAAACAAAGTGGATACAAACGAAAGTGAGGAATAAAAAAATGACATATGATGAGTTTATCAAGAAGCACAATGGTGTAGCTGTTAACTATGACGGCGCAGCAGGCAAACAGTGTGTAGACCTTGCAACGGCATATTTTAACGAGGTCTTCAGTTCAGGTATCAAGAATTTCTGGTATGACGCACATCACTTTTGGGACTTGTTCGACAAGAACGCTTGGCTGAAAGCAAATTTCACAAAGGTAAAGAACACGCCAAGTTTTGTGCCGAAAAAGGGCGATGTAGCGATATGGTCAGGCACGTTGAATGGCGGCTGGGGTCACATAGCGATCTGCACAGGCGAGGGTAACACGAGCTATTTCTATTCATATGACCAGAACTGGAGCGGAAAAGCCTGCACTAAGGTCAAGCATACTTACGACCACATTGCAGGCTTCTTGAGACCAAAGAACCAGAGCAAGATAAGTGCGAAAGTGCTTGACAAGACAGGCTACAAGCAGGGTGACAAAACAAACGGTGTGCTTGCGCTCAAGGAGCTGCTGCTTCTTGCGAAGGCGGTCAAACTCCACAACGTAGGTATGGATAAGAACGGTACATACGGAAAAGGTACTGCAAAGGCAGTTAATACCTTGCTGAAAAAGTGGGGGTACAGCGAGAATGGCATTGCAGGCGTGAACTTCATCAAGAAGCTCAGCGACGAGATTACAAAGAAGATTAAGTAGGTAGAATTTCAGCCGTCTCGGACTTTTATGGATCTGAGGCGGCTGTTTTTGCGTACACGAATTATACACGATAAAGCTGAATTGTAAATATATGCTTGTGAAACACGGAGCAAGAAAAACGGCTTAAATGACGTAAATGCGTGGTTTGCGAGTAGTTTTATAAAACAATAAAAAGTGGTGTGAAGTGGTATATTTAATCTCTCCATCTCCGCCAGCAGGAGCTTGCTTCTGCACCTGATTCCGCCTTACTGTGGTAGGGCGGATTTTTTTGTTGCCACACAAAATCTTGCATTTCCACCCGAACTGTGTTATAATCTGTCTCTTATACACATCTCCGAGCCCACGAG
>ENA-UAIR01000315-UAIR01000315.1-human-gut-metagenome-genome-assembly--contig:-NODE-315-length-9547-cov-3.602297_pt1 | contig 9547 bp, 5 predicted proteins | sample MGYA00244421_ERZ654393 | MGnify/ENA primary metagenome ERZ654393 (study PRJEB26926, sample SAMN06165162) | human gut metagenome | biome: ENVO:00009003; feature: ENVO:2100002; material: ENVO:00002003... | reverse complement strand
GGTATAGGTCGTGTTTTTTGTAGAAGCCGTCTTTTCCATCGTCGGGAATCCTCCTTGCGTAAACCGAAATGCGGTTTTGAGTTTACCATGGTTTCGGACGTTTGTCAACTGCTTTTTGCGCTTTGGTTGACGATGCGGAATTTTTCGCCCTTCCTTTTTCCGCGGAAATGTGGTACACTGAATGCCGTGAACTGCCAACATTCGACCTGAAAAGGAGCGATTTTTATGGATTACAATCAGGCTGCCCTGCAAATGCACGAGGAACACCACGGCAAAGTTGCCGTACAGAGCAAGGTGAAGGTGGAAAACCGCGATGACCTGTCCACCGCGTATACCCCCGGTGTGGCAGAACCCTGCCGTCGTATTCATGCTGACCCGCGCGATGTGTACCGCTACACCGCCAAGGGCAATCTGGTTGCGGTGGTGTCCGACGGCACGGCGGTGCTGGGGCTGGGCGACATCGGCCCGCTGGCGGCGATGCCTGTCATGGAGGGCAAGGCGATTCTGTTCAAGGAATTTGCGGACGTAGACGCATTCCCGATTTGTCTGGACACGAAGGACGTGGACGAAATTGTGCGGACGGTGAAGGCGATTGCACCGACGTTCGGCGGCATCAATCTGGAGGATATTTCCGCGCCGCGCTGCTTTGAAATCGAAAGCCGCCTGCGCAAGGAACTCGACATTCCCGTTTTCCACGACGACCAGCACGGCACGGCGATTGTCGTCTCCGCGGGTCTGCTGAACGCGCTGCGGCTGGTTGGCAAGAAGATGGAGGATGTGAACATCGTCATCAACGGCGCGGGAAGCGCGGGCATCTCCATCGCCAAGCTCCTGCTGCAGTTCGGCGCGGGCAATATCGTGCTGGTTGACCGGGCGGGCGCGGTCAGCGTGGACGAGGAATGGCTGAATCCGGCGCAGCGCAAGATGGCGGAAATCACGAACCGGCACAACGAGCGCGGTTCGCTGGCGGACGTGATGAAGGGTAAGGACGTGTTTATCGGCGTTTCCGCCCCGAAAATCGTCACGGCGGAAATGGTTTCGACGATGGCGAAGGATGCGATTGTGTTCGCAATGGCGAATCCCACGCCGGAAATCATGCCGGAAGAAGCCGCGAAGGGCGGCGCGCGCGTCATTGCGACCGGGCGCAGCGACTATCCGAACCAAATCAACAATGTGCTGGTTTTCCCCGGCATTTTCCGCGGCGCGCTGGACGCACAGGCGACGGATATTACGGAGGAAATGAAGCTCTCCGCCGCCCGCGCGATTGCGTCTATCGTCTCGGACGATGAGCTGAAAGAGGACTACATCATCCCCGGCGCGTTCGACAAGCGCGTCGCCCCCGCCGTCGCGAAGGCGGTCATGGACTGCGCGAAAGCATCCGGCATCAGCAAGCTGGGGAAATAAGCGCTATTTCGGCAAAGTGCATCAGTACACAAACTTAAAACCCTTCGCTTAAACTCAACTCGCTTAGATGGGATGCGAAGGGGTCAAGGGGGCGACCGCAGACATTCGTCTGTTTCCATTGCCCCCTTGTCGCGTCCGCAGACGCGAAACCCTCTGCACAACATTGATTGCATATAGAAATAACAATATCGCATATTACGCAAACAGCCCTCTGACGCAAACTCCGCGCCAGAGGGCTGTTGTTATTTACTGATGCACAACCACGGTATACGGCTTCGTAGAATCGGTTTCGACCTGCGCCTGACCGTCCTTCATCGTCACGGTGAAGGTCGCGGCGACATTCCCCTTCGTGTCGGGGATTTCAACCGTCTCGCTCTCGCCGTCCGCCAGCTGGTAGACGTGCAGCTCCAATCCGTCCAGATAGTCGTAATCCGGGCGGTCGTCATGCGCGCCCAACGGCAGCACCGTGCCGGGACGCACCATCAGCGGCAGGGACATGAAGTCGTGAATCTCCGTCTGCCAGTGGCCGCCCTCGACCTTGCCGCCATCCAGCAGGGACGTCCACGTTCCGTCGGGCAGATAATACTGCACCTCGCCGTCCTTGCGGAAAATCGGCGCGACAAGCAGCGAATCGCCCAGCATGTACTGGCGGTCGAGCATATCGCACGCCGGGTCATCCGGGAACTCCAGCATCATCGGGCGCATCATCGGCACGCCGTGTTCGTGTGCCTCCACCGCCTTGCCATACAGGTAGGGCATCAGGCGGCACTTGAGCTTGGTGAACTTGCGGCAGACATCCACGCTCTCCTCGTCAAACAGCCACGGCACGCGGTAGCTCGTCGAGCCGTGCAGGCGGCTGTGGGAGGACAAGAGGCCAAACTGCACCCAGCGCTTGTAAACATCCGCCGGGGCGGTGGACTCAAAGCCGGAAATATCGTGGCTCCAGTAGCCGAAGCCGCTGTGACTCATGGACAGACCCGCGCGCAGCGTTTCCGCCATCGAGATGTAGGTCGCGGAGTTATCGCCGCCCCAATGCACCGGGAACTGCTGACCGCCGACGGTTGCGCTGCGGGCGAACAGAATCGCTTCCCCTTCGCCCTTGCGATCCTTCACAACGTCAAAGACGACCTTGTTGTACAGGTAGGTGTAATAGTTGTGCATATAGACCGGGTCGCTGCCGTCGAACCACCGGATGTCGCGCACCGGGATGCGCTCGCCGAAGTCGGTCTTGAAGCAGTCCACGCCCATGTCCATCAGCTTATAGAGGTAAGAAGCGTACCACTTGCAGGCATCCGGATTGGTGAAATCGACAATCGCCATGCCCGCCTGCCACATATCGGTCTGGAAGAGGCTGCCGTCGGTCTTTTTCAGCAGGTAGCCATGCTCCATGCCTTCCTTGAACAGCGGCGACGCCTGACCGATGTACGGGTTAATCCAGCAGCAGATGTGCAGCCCCTTCTCATGGTAACGCTTGAGCATTCCCACCGGGTCGGGGAACGTGTCATGATCCCATTCGAAGTCGCACCAGTTGAAGCCCTTCATCCAGTAGCAGTCGAAGTGGAACACGGACAGCGGAATGTCGCGCTCCGCCATGCCGTTGATGAAGGAGGAAGTCGTCTGTTCGTCGTAATTCGTGGTGAAGGAGGTGGACAGCCACAGACCGAACGACCACGCGGGCACGAGCGCCGGGCGACCCGTCAGCGCGGTGTACAGGTCGAGCGTGTCCTTCGGCGTGCCGCCGTAAATCACGTCGTAGACCATCGTTTCGCCCTCGTGCGAGAACTGCACGCGCTCCACCTTTTCCGTCGCGACTTCAAAGGACACGTCGCTTGCGTTCTCCACCAGCACACCGTAACCGCGGTTGGTCATGTAGAACGGAATGTTCTTGTACGCCAGCTCCGATGCCGTGCCGCCGTCCGCGTTCCACATATCAACCGTCTGACCGTTCTTGACGTACGCGCCGAAGCGTTCGCCCAGGCCGTAAACGCATTCGCCCACGTCGAGCTGGAGGCTATCGGACATGTAGGACGTGCCATGCGGCAGAAGCGAACAGGGCGTGCCGTCCTTCTTCAGCGCACGACCCATGCCGCGCCAACCGGACGTCGTCAGGATGCGGTCGCCGACCATATAGTCCACCGCCCAATTGCCGCCCTTGCTCACGCGCGCAGTCAGGTCGCCGGAGGTGAAGTAGGCGTAGTCGTCATCCTCGCGGATTTCGGGCGTCACATCCTCTTCATACGTCGTGAACTTGGGGTCTTTGCGCGGCGTTCCGGCGAAGTGCGTCACCTGCACGCGGATGATGTTCTTGCGCGGCGCGGTGAACACAATGTCGAGCGAGCCGCCGTCAAGAATATCGCCGCGGTGGCGAATCGGGCGGCAGGCGCTGATGATGTGCAGCTCCTTGTCGTTCTTGATGACGCGAACGGTCTGCGTGGCGTAGGACATCACATAGTCCTGCCGGATGACCCAGTAACCTTGCGTAAAACGCATGTTGATGCTCTCCTTTATGATGATTTTGATGGCTTTTTCATGCGCACAGGGCGCGGAAACCGCTGATTTTAGTCCGTGATGATTTTCACCACAACCGGCATGTCGCTTTGGTAATCCCCCAAATCCACATGCAGGGCTTCGCCGTCGCGCGTCCACGCGACCTGCGCGGGATTGCCCAGCACCTCCACCTTCCGCACAATGCCGTGCCAGAGCGGCAAGTGGCTCGCGTCCGCCTCGCGCAAAGACCGAATGTGCAGCTTGCCGTCCGCCGGGCACGCCATGCACGCCGCGTAGATATTTCCACCGCGGCAGGTGAAGCGGAAGTCCTCGCTGGTGAAGTTGCGGGACGCGCCATCGGCAAACTGCCCCTCCTGAATCTTCGTCGGGCCTTCCTGATTGATGCGCCACAAGCCCGTGCCGTGGATGCACTCGTCGTTGACGCACATCCAGTCCGCCAATTTGTGCAGGATTTCAACGTCCTTGTCCGCCAGCGTGCCATCCGGCTTCGGGCCGAAATTCAGCAGCAGGCGGCCGTTCTTGCTCACCACGTCCAGCAAGTCCTGCACAATCTCCTGCGGCGCTTTATAGACCGCCTTGTCCGGCTGCACGGAATAGCACCAGCTGCCGCGCATGACGGACGTGTCCGACTGCCACAGGAACGGCTTTGCTTCCGCGAACTGCCCGCGCTCAATGTCCGGCACGCCGATGCCGAACGGGAATGCGTCGTGCTTATAGTTGATGACGCACCCGCTGCGGCTCTCCATCACGTTGAAGTAATACGCGGCGAAGCGCTGCAGGTACGGCTTGACAGCGGAATGCTGAATCCACCAGTCGAAATAGAGGATGCGCGGATGATAGCGGTCGACAATCTCGCAGCAGCGCAGCAGCCAGTCCGTCAGGAACTCATCCGTCGGCATCGGCTCGGAGAACAAGTCCTGATTCTCCCGTTCGGGCATGGCAGGCCATGCGTAATCGCCCAAGTGCATCGGCTGCTTGATGTCGCTGTCAAACTCCTGCCCATGCCCCAGGAACCACCAGTGCTCCACGCGGTGGCTCGATGCGCCCAGCGTCATGCCCGCGCGCTCCGCCTCCACCAGCAAATCGCCCATGATGTCCCGGTGCGGGCCCATTTCCGCCGCATTCCAGTGAGACAGCTCGCTCCGGTAATTCTGGAAGCCGTCGTGGTGCTCCGCCACCGGCACGATGTAATCCGCCCCCGCTTCCCGGAACAGCTTCACCCACGCCTGCGGGTCGAACGCTTCCATCTTGAATTGCGGAATGAAATCCTTGAAGCCGAAATCCTTCGGCTGCCCGTAATGCTGGCAGTGGTACTCGTATTCCGGCGAACCCTTGATGTACATGTTCCGCGCGTACCAGTCATGATACGCCGGAACAGAAAACACGCCCCAGTGCAGGAAGATGCCCAGCCGCTTCTCCCGATACCAGTCCGGCACAGGGTGGGTGCTGAGCGATTCCCACGTCGGGTGATATTTCCCCGCCGCGTTCACCGCGTCGATTTCCTGCAAATAACGCTCCCGATTCATTGCGTACTCCTTTCAAAAATGAAAAGAATGAATTTCCTGCTCAAAGAGTACGACAAACAAGTGAAAAATCCTTGCACAAACGCAAAAAAATATCCGAAAACTTTTCCGAAAATCCGTGCAATCAGCCCAAACGTCTGTTTTTTCTTGACTTCTCAATCGTTTTCGCAAAATTTTCTTCTCTTCCCCGCTTGTCTTTTTTCGCTTTTGCCTGTATCATGAGGGTATTCCACGCACGGTGCCAAAACGATTCACGCCAACAAGGAGGATTCTCCATGCTTTCCAACGAAGCCATCCACCAGCAGGTGGAAAACCTGCTTTCCCAAATGACACTGGAAGAAAAAGCCGCCCAAATGGTGCAGGTTCCCTACACCGTCGTCGGACGCGAGGAAGCGCTGCGCTGGGCGAAGCTCGGCGCAGGCTCGTTCCTGCACGTTCTGGGCGACGACGCGCGCGAGGTGCAGCAGGCGGCGCTCCATAGCCGTCTGGGCATCCCCGTGCTGTTCGGCATTGACGCCATCCACGGGCATGGGCTGAATGAGCACGCCACCATCTTCCCGTCGCAGCTATCTTGCGCCTGCGCGTGGGATAAGGACATCGTGCGCGAAATGGGCGAAGTGACGGCGCGCGAAGTTGCCACCGACGGGCTGCACTGGACGTTCTCGCCCGTGCTGTGCCTGGGGCGCGACACCCGCTGGGGGCGCGTCGACGAAACCTTCGGTGAAGACCCTTATCTGACGGGCGAATTAGGCGAAGCGATCGTGCGCGGCTATCAGGGCGATGATTTGGCCGACGGCGAGCATATTCTGGCGTGCGCCAAGCACTACATCGGCTACGGCGAAGCGGTCGGCGCGCGCGATGCCTGTGACACGGAAATGACGTACCGCCGCCTGCGCGAGACGTTCCTGCCGCCGTTCGAGAAGGCGTTCCGGGCAGGGTGCGCAACGGTCATGACGGCGTATGGCTCCATCGACGGCACGCCCTTCACCGCTGACGAGAAGAGCATGAAGGCGATTCTGCGCGGCGATGCGGGCTTTGACGGCTTCAGCGTCACCGACTGGGACAACTGCCATTCGCTCCTGACCGCCCAGCACGTCGCGGCGGACATGCCCGAAGCGTCCGTGCTGGCTGCCAAGGCAGGCAACGACATGATGATGACCTCCCTCGGCTTCTATGATGCGGCGATTGACGCGGTGCGCTCCGGCAAGCTCGACGAAGCCGTGCTGGACGACGCGGTGCGCCACATTCTGACCGTCAAGTGCCGCATGAATCTGCTGGCGCAGCCGGAGAAGAGCGGGCGTCCGGGGTGCATCGGGTGCGAGGAGCATCAGCAGGCGGCGCTTCGGGCGGCGCGCAAGTCCATCACCCTGCTTAAAAACGACGCGCACACCCTGCCCTTGACATCTGTCCGCCGTGTGGCGGTCATCGGCGCGAACGCGGACGACATTCGCGCGCAGTACGGCGATTGGACGTACTTCACGCATCCGGGATTCCAGCCGGATCGCCCCGCCGTCCGCCCATATGTGACGATTCGCGAGGGCATCGAGGCCATCGGCATGCAGGAGAATTTCGAGGTCGTGTACCACCGCGGGTGCGGTGTACTGCCGTCGGAGAACGACAACATCCCGGGTGCGGTGGCGGCGTGCCGGAGCGCGGATGCGATTGTGCTTGTCGTGGGCGACGTTTACGCGCAGTACGGCGAAACGAAAGACCGCGCCGACCTTGCCCTGTCCGGGCGGCAGCTGGAGCTATACCGTGAGCTGCGTGCGCTGGGGATTCCGCTGGTGACGGTGCTGCTGTCCTCCAAGCCGCTGGCGATTCCGGAAATTGCGCATTCGACGGATGCGCTCCTGTGTGCCTTCAACGGCGGCATGTTCGGCGGTCAGGCGGTCGCGGAAGCGATTTTCGGGCGGCTGAATCCGTCCGGGCGGCTGCCCATCAGCTTCCCGCACCATTCGGGGCAGGTGCCAGTGTACTACAACCATCTCCCCGGCTGGCACTGGGGACACTACTGCGACCTGCCTGCCGAGCCGCTGTTCACCTTTGGCGAGGGCATCGGCTATGCGCCGTTTGTCTACCGCGATTTGGCGGTGGATGCGGATGCGCTCACGCTGTCGGTGAAGGTGCGCAACGCGGGCGACATTGCGGGCGAAGAGACGGTTCAGGTGTACCTGCGCGACTGCGTATGCGAGGTGATGCAGCCTGTGAAGCAGCTGATTGCCTTCCGCAAGGTGCTTCTGCAGCCGGGCGAGGAGCAGGAGGTCACCTTCCATCTCGACCGCACCGCGTTCACCTACATCAACCGTGCGGAGGAGCGTGTTTTCGCGCCGGGCGACTTCATGCTGATGGCGGGGCACAGTGCGAAGGACGAGGACTTGCTGAAAGAGACGGTGTGGGTGGGGTGACCCAAGGGGCGCTGCCCCTTGACCCTGCAAGGGACTTCGTCCCTTGACCCTTTCGCGCGATTGAGTTGGTGACTTTTTCATACAACTTCCGCGTGTTGATTGGGGGAACCCAAGGGGCGCTGCCCCTTGACCCCGCCAAAGGGTCTTCGACCCTCTGGACTCCCCTTTTCGCGATTGAGTTGAGCACAACTGCATACTGTATGCGCGTGTTAAGTTCTGCGCGGTTTACTTGCGATTGGCGGTTTCCGCCAGTTCCAGCCCTGCGTTGTTCTCGCAGGCAAGGCGGATGCTCCACTCGTTCTCAAACAGCAGCACATCGCGGTCGCGGCTGTCCTTCGCGCGCCCGGACGTGGATGTCAGCTTCAGCTGGTCGATGGGCTTGGGCGTGCTCACCACCCACCGCACGAAGCGGAAGGGCATGGACTCCATCACAATGTCCACCTGATACTCGGTTTTCAGGCGGTGCTCCAGCACTTCAAACTGCAGCACGCCAACGACGCCGACCATGAATTCCTCGCGCCCCGTCTCTGTGCGGATGAAGGTCTGAATGGCGCCCTCTTCCGCCAGCTGGGTGATGCCCTTCTGGAACTGCTTGCGCTTCATGGAATCCGCTGGATGCACGCGGGAGAAGAATTCCGGCGCAAAGACCGGGATGTTCTCGTAGTGCAGCTTCGGGCCGCCGGAGAGCGTATCGCCAAGCTGATAGATGCCGGGGTCGAACAGACCGATGATGTCGCCCGCCCATGCTTCCTCCACGGCTTCGCGTTCGTCCGCCATGAACTGCTGGGGCTGTTTGAGCGCGACGGTCTTGTTCGTCCCGGAGTGCCAGACCTCCATGCCTTTCTCGAACGCGCCGGACACGATGCGCATGAATGCCAGCCGGTCACGGTGCGCGGGGTTCATGTTCGCCTGAATCTTGAAGATGAAACCGGAGAAGTACGGCTCTTCGGGCTGAATGTCACCGATGTCGCTCTTGCGGGGCAGGGGCGGCGGCGTGTATTGCAGGAAGCGCTCAAGGAACGGCTCAACGCCGAAGTTGGTGACGGCGGAACCGAAGAACATCGGCGTCAGCTCACCGCGGCGCACCTTGTCGAGGTCGAAAGCGTCGCCCGCTTCGTCCAGCAGGTCGATTTCCTCCGCCAGCCGCTCGCGGTAGTGCTTTGCCAGCACATGCTCCAGCGCGGGGTCGTCAATGGCGATGTCAGTCTTCTGCACCATCGATTTGCCGTGGTCGCCGCCCGTGTACAGCTCGACCATCTTTGTGTCGCGGTGGTAAACGCCTTGGAAATCGCCGTCCGTGCCGATCGGCCAGTTGATGGGGCAGGAGCGGATGCCAAGCACCTGTTCCAGCTCCTCCATCAGCGCGAAGGGGTCTTTCGCCGCGCGGTCCATTTTGTTCACGAACGTGAAAATCGGGATGTTGCGCATCCGGCAGACCTTGAACAGCTTGATGGTCTGCGCCTCAACGCCCTTCGCCGCGTCAATCAGCATGACGGCTGCGTCCGCCGCAACCAGCACGCGGTAGGTGTCCTCAGAGAAGTCCTGATGGCCCGGTGTGTCCAGAATGTTGATGCGGAAGCCGTCAAACTCAAACTGCATTGCGGAGGATGTGACCGAGATGCCGCGCTGCTTCTCGATGTCCATCCAGTCGGACGTGGCGTGCTTATCGCTTTTGCGCGCCTTGACGCCTGTCTCTTATACACATCT
>ENA-UAIR01000313-UAIR01000313.1-human-gut-metagenome-genome-assembly--contig:-NODE-313-length-9578-cov-3.782211_pt1 | contig 9578 bp, 6 predicted proteins | sample MGYA00244421_ERZ654393 | MGnify/ENA primary metagenome ERZ654393 (study PRJEB26926, sample SAMN06165162) | human gut metagenome | biome: ENVO:00009003; feature: ENVO:2100002; material: ENVO:00002003... | reverse complement strand
CTAATGTGCATATTCATCACAGTGTTTTTGAGACCGGAGATGATGCCATCTGCATGAAGTCCGGCAAAAATGCCATTGCCCGCAAGATTCAGGGGCCCTGCAGCAATGTTTACATCCATGACTGTCTGGTGAACGAAGGCCATGGCGGTTTCGTCATCGGCAGTGAGATGTCCCGCGGAGTAAAGGATATTCTGGTGGAGAACTGTACTTTCGTGGGAACCGATGTGGGTGTCCGCATGAAGAGTGCGCTGGGCCGCGGCGGCGTGGTAGAAAATATCACTCTCCGCAATATCCATATGAGCGAGATCAAGGGCGAGGCAGTGATCCTGACCATGTCCTATGTGCTCAATTCCCTGAACCGGGAAGAGACCATTGCCATGGAAAATGAGGACGACATCCCGTATTTCAGAAATCTGCAGATGGAGAATATTGAAGTCACCGGCTGCAGACAGTTCACAAAGATCGAGCCTTTACAGGGCAGGCCGGAGACAATTCAAAATGTAGTCATTAACGGACAGAAGCTGGCATAAGTGCCAGGACTGGAACACAGATTTCCGGTGCCGGAGAAGAAAATTTTGAAACACAGTATCAGGAGGTAATGATTATGCCATGTACAACCATATTAGTAGGAAAAAAAGCATCTTATGACGGTTCCACCATGATCGCCCGGAATGACGATTCTCCTTCGGGGCAGTTCACACCGAAGAAATTCGTTGTGGTGCATCCGGAAGAACAGCCGAAAAAATACGAATCCGTGCTTTCCCATGTGGAGATCGATCTGCCGGAGGATCCCATGCGTTATACCGCAGTCCCCAATGCACTGGACGGAGAGGGTATCTGGGCAGCGCACGGTGTCAATGCGGCAGGTGTGGGCATGACGGCCACAGAGACCATCACTTCCAATGCCAGAGTTCTGGGAGCGGATCCACTGGTGGAATATGTTCCGGCGAAGGATGGTGTGGAAGAGATCTCCGGCGGCATCGGCGAGGAGGACATTGTGTCTCTGGTGCTTCCTTACATTCACAGTGCCAGAGAGGGTGTCACACGTCTGGGAAGCCTGTTGGAGAAATACGGTACCTACGAGATGAACGGTATTGCTTTTTCCGATAAAAACGAGATCTGGTGGCTGGAGACCATCGGCGGCCATCACTGGATCGCTCGGAGAGTGCCGGACGACGCTTATGTGGTGATGCCGAACCAGTTCGGAATCGATGCCTTTGATCTGGAAGATGCGCTGACGGAGCAAAAGGAGCATATGTGTTCCGCGGATCTGAAAGAATTTATTGAAAAGAACCACCTGGATCTGTCACAGGACGGCAGTTTTTCCGCCAGAGATGCCTTTGGAAGCCATGACGATTCCGACCATGTATACAATACCGCAAGAGCCTGGTATATGCTGCGGACCCTGAATCCCCGTACAAAGGTCTGGGATGGCCCGAATGCAGAGTACACACCGTTTTCCGATGATCTGCCCTGGTGCATGGTGCCTGAGAAGAAGATCACGGTGGAGGACGTAAAATACGTGCTGTCTTCCCATTATCAGGGAACACCCTATGATCCTTATGCTTCGTATGGGGATAAAACTATGTGTGGAGCCTATCGTTCCATCGGCATCAACCGCAATGACGTCATGACCCTGATCCAGATGCGTCCGGAGGGAGAGCCGGTTCAGTGGCTGGCGCTGGCCTCTAATGCCTTTAATGTACTGGCACCTTTTTATACCGGCATCGATAGGACACCTGAGTACCTGTCAGCGACCACCGGAAAAGTATCCACGGAGAACTTCTACTGGATGAGCCGTATGATCGCAGCCATGGCAGATGCTTCTTACAACAAATCCGTGTTCCATATCGAACGTTATCAGGAAAAGGTGGCAGCGAAAAGCCACGAGATCCTGAACCGTTACGATACATTGCTGGAGCAGGAGACTGACGAGGAAACTCGTAAAAAATTACAGGAAGAGGCCAACGAAAAGATTGCTGGGATGCTTCAGTGCGCGGCAGCCGATACTTTGGACAAGGTCCTGTATGAACTCAGTGGGCAGATGAAAAACGCCTATGCCAGATCGGATGCGTAAACAGTTCTATAAGTTAAAATCATATGATTTGAAATTGAAATAAAGAAAAGCAAAAAATGAAGTCTATGGAAAAAACAGCAGATTCTCCCAAAAGAGTCTGCTATTTTCATGTTTATGTCTTCGCGTTTATGAAAATATCTCATTGACAAATTGAAATTGACCCCATATAATTACCAAAGATAATTATCAAAGGTAACTATAAAGACAAAATATGGGATAAAAAGATATCCAAGAGGAAAAAATGACGATTCAGACGATAAAACGAATGTTGGATGCCTGCTATCAGGCAAAACGGATCCGGGAGATGCTTCCTGCGCTGCCCTCAGGCGTGACACCCTCTTATATTCATTTTCTGGATGTGATCCAGATTCTGGAGCGACAGGGTCTCACTGTGAAGATTTCAGATATCAGCGACTATCTGAATATCCCCCGTCCCGGCGTGACACGGACAGTAAAAGAAATGGAAGAAAAGGGGTATCTGCGGAAAGCCAATGCGGCGGAAGACGGCAGGATCACCTATATTTCTCTGACAGAAGAGGGACGAAAACTGTCGGAAAAATATAATGAGAATTATTTTGCCGGTCTGGCACCGTATCTGGAGAGCATTTCCGAAGCAGATGCGAAAGTGATGATACAGACCATAGAGACCTTTTATCAGGTGATGTGCGAGAGGAGAGAGAAGTTTGAAAAATAAAGAAAATGACATGATGGATTTTACACAGGGAAGCATTTTGAAAAAGTTGCTTCGCTTCATGGTTCCCATTTTGGGAGCACTGATCTTACAGGCGGCCTACGGTGCAGTGGATCTGCTGGTAGTGGGACGTTTCGGCTCCACTTCGGGATTGTCCGGAGTCTCTACCGGTAGTCAAGTGCTGAATCTGGTAACTTTCGTGGTGACTCAGCTGGCAATGGGTATTACTGTGCTGATCGCACGGTATCTGGGAGAGAAGAAGGAGGAGCAGATCGGCAGTATCATCGGCGGCGGAACCGTTGTATTTGCAGTGATTTCACTGGTGCTGTTTGTAATTATGGTGGGCTTTGCCCGTCCTATTGCGGTTCTCATGCAGGCGCCGGAAGAGGCGGTAGAGCTGACCGCAGCTTACATCCGGATCTGTGGTGCCGGAATCTTTTTTATTGTGGCATATAATGTATTGTCCGCGATCTTTCGAGGACTTGGTGACAGCAATTCACCGCTGCTGTTTGTCTTCGTGGCATGCATTGTCAATGTCGTGGGTGATCTGGTGCTGGTGGCAGGACTGGGCATGGATGCCATGGGAGCAGCGCTGGCTACTGTTTTTGCACAGGCATTGAGCGTAGTGTTTGCAATTGTACGCCTTGTGAAAAAGGGACTGCCCTTTACCATTACCGGATACGATTTCCGTTGGAATCCCCAGTGCGGTAAATTCCTGCAGATTGGTCTGCCGTTAGCTTTGCAGGAGTGTCTGACGCAAGGCTCTTTCCTGGCACTGTGTGCCTTTGTCAACCGCCTGGGACTGGAAGCTTCCTCTGGCTACGGCGTGGCATGCAAAATCGTTAACTTTGCCATGCTGATCCCCAGTGCACTGATGCAGTCCACTTCTTCTTTCGTGTCACAGAATGTAGGTGCTGGAGAACAGAAGCGGGCGAAGAAGACCATGTTCACCGGTATCGGCATCGGACTTTTGGTGGGATGCTTTGCCTTTTCACTGGTGTTCTTCCGGGGGGATCTGCTGGCAGGTATCTTCTCCGCGGATGCGGCAGTGGTGCAGAGAGGGTATGAGTATCTGAAAGGTTTCGCACCGGAGACACTATTGACTGCTGTGCTGTTCAGCATGATGGGATATTTTAACGGTAATGGCAAGACCGTGTGGGTCATGCTTCAGGGACTGATCCAGACACTTCTCGTCCGACTTCCTTTCGCTTACTATATGAGTATCCAACCGGACGCAAGTCTCACCAATATCGGCCTCGCAGCCCCCATCTCTACTGCAGTGGGCATTGTTCTGAATGTGGCTTTTTTTCTCTATTTGGAACATGCTGCCAAGCGTAGTTAATTGAGAGTTACGCGGGCAATGAGCCGCGCATAGGCATAGTGAGGACAGCGATGGGCGCTTGCGCACAAATCGCTGTCTTATTCGCTACGCGGGGCGTAATCATTAAATTTAGTCAATTAAGCCCCGGCAGTTTACGATACGCGGGGCGTAATCATTAAATTTAGTCAATTAAGCCCCGATAGTTTACGATACGCGGGGCGTAATCATCAAATTTAGTCAATTAAGCCCCGGCAGTCTTACGATAGCGGGGCTTAATTATCAAATATTGTGCGTAACGCCCCATACCTTGGTTTAAGGATACAGAGAAGCTTGTTCCTATCACCTGTGTCCACAGTGAGGCGGAAGGTTTCCAGCAGAAAAGGACTGCTCCCCGGGCGTAGATGCGGCGGAGACTGTGAGATTTTCTTAGAAAGTGGTTAAGCCGCAGGGGCAACGCGAACACGATGTTCGCGTTAGCCGATAAGTGCCATGGATGGCAACGTAAAGGCGGCCCCGTCATGACGAGAAGCACCTGGCCACTTTCCTTTAGAAAATCCACAGTTGTAGCTAGCATCCGAGTCCGGGGCGGGCAGCCCTTTCTGCGTGGATTTTAGAACAACTATTTCACTAACTCTCAATTTATTTCTCTTCCACCGGAATCTGCTTCAGATTCTCCACGGGTTCCAGGATCTCATTACTGCGGATGTCGATGATGGGGCCGCCGGTTCCTTCAATGTACTCTCTGGTAATGGTAACCCTTCCGATGTTATCATCCTTCGGGATCTCATACATGATATCTAGCATGAAGTCCTCGATGATGGAGCGCAGAGCTCTGGCACCGGTATCGCGCTTCATTGCCTTCTCGGCAATAGCATCCAGGGCATCGTCTGTGAACTCCAGTTTTACCTCATCCAGCTCCAACAGCTTCTGGTACTGCTTAAGAATCGCATTCTTCGGCTCTTTCAGGATCTTCACCAGCATATCCTTTGACAATCCCTGTAAAGTACAAATGATCGGCAGACGACCGATAAATTCCGGAATCATACCAAACTTGCGGATATCCTCCACAGTCACCTTGGATAAAATATCGGTATCTTTATCGTATTTATCCTTCAGTTCCGAGTTGAAACCGATGGATGCGGTCTTGGTCAGGCGCTCCTTGATGATCTCGTCCAGATCCGGGAACGCACCACCGCAGATAAACAGAATGTTACGGGTGTTCACCGTTGCCAGAGGTACCATGGCATTTTTGCTGTTGGCACCTACCGGCACCTCCACTTCCGCACCTTCCAGAAGCTTCAACATACCCTGCTGTACACTCTCTCCGCTGACATCCCGGGAGTTGGTGTTTTTCTTCTTGGCGATCTTGTCGATCTCATCGATGAAGATGATACCTTTTTCCGCCTTTTCTACATCATTGCCCGCCGCTGCCAGCAATTTGGATACCACGCTCTCGATATCATCACCGATATAACCGGCCTCAGTCAGAGAGGTGGCATCAGCAATAGCCAGAGGCACATCCAGAAGTTTTGCCAGTGTCTTTACCAGATAGGTCTTACCGGAACCGGTGGGGCCGATCATGAGGATGTTGGACTTTTCGATCTCAATCTCATCCATAGTGTCAGTGGCCACTCTCTTGTAATGGTTGTATACTGCTACGGAGATGACCTTCTTGGCTTTTTCCTGTCCTACCACGTATTCATCCAGACTGGCCTTGATCTTATGAGGTGCCGGAATGTCCTTGATATTGAATACCGGTTTGGGACCTTCCGCCTTCTTTTTCTTCTTGAGTTTCTGCTTGTTGGGAATACCGCCGTCTCCCTGAAGATCCGCCAGATTCACAAAACTGATGTTGGGGAATCCGTTCTGTCCGTTAAACTGGTTGAAATCATTGGGATTGTTCAACATTCCCTGATAATCGAACTGGCTCACAGTCTCCATGGTCTTGTGCATGCAATCATCGCAGATGCAGATATGGTTGGGCAGCTTGAACATTCTGCCGGCTTTGCTCTCCGGTCTGCGGCAGATAAAGCAGACATCTTCGTATTCGCTGCTGTCCTTTTTGTCCTCTGACTTTTTTTCGGTGGAATTTTCTTTTGCAGTATCCGCCACCTGTGTGTTTCCGTTATTTTTTTCGTTATCCTGAGTTTCACTCACATCGGTCTCTGTTTTTTCCTCCTTAGGGATCACTTCTCTATAATCATCATTATAATTATCTGTCATGTTATTCTCCTCTTTGTTTCCTACCACTATTCCGCAGTGTATCTCGGTAACACTTCGTGTTCCCTCGATATACGGGCTTCGCCCTATCATCCCCGGCCATTATGCAATAATGCCTGCAAGCAGTCATATTGCATAATACCCGTGTCTGACACTTCTCATTGCCTACGCTTATTATACTCAATGAAGTAGCGGGGCACAAGTTAAGTTTTTCTAAACCATTTATAACTATTCATATTTTGGTAAATATTACAAGACCCGGGCAAAACCATATGTCTCGCCCGGGTCTCTTTCCATTTCCTTTTATTTACCTGTTATTTCTTTATTTCTGGCTTGCAGGTCTGCTGCCCAGTGTCAGATTCAGCTCGATGGATACATATTCACCGTTCTGAGGTCTCTGTACCGTTACGGTTACGGAATCACCGACCGCATAATACTGTAACGTTTTCTGCAGATCAGAGTAAGAAGAGATACTGCTGCCGTCAAATTTGGTAATGATATCACCTTTCATGATACCGGCATTGGCTGCTGCGCTGCCTTCCTCTACAGATAATACATAGATACCTTCCGGCATGTTGTACATCTGGGAGATCTGGGAAGTTACTTCCTGCAGGGAGATGCCGATGTAACCGACTTCATCCTCAGCTACCTTGGTTCTGGTCTGACGCTCCATCAGATCTGCAATGATAGGACTTGCCGAAGTAATCGGGATAGCATATCCCATACCTTCTACGGCAGTACCACCGATCTTGTTGGAGTTGATACCGATAACCTCACCATTCATGTTCAGCAGTGCACCGCCGGAGTTACCGGGGTTGATGGCTGCGTTGGTCTGGATGAAAGTACCGGTAGAGCCGTTCTCCAGACCGGTAGAGCCGTTCTCCAGAGTGATCTCACGATTCAGGGCACTTACAATACCGTTGGTAACAGACTGACCATAGCCAAGGGCATTACCGATAGCGATGACCGGCTCACCAAGCTTCAGATCATCACTGCTGCCAAGTGTTGCTACTGTAATAGCATTCTTGGTATCATCACTCAGATCATTTAAAGATACTGCGATCACTGCCAGATCCATGTCGGAATCCAGTCCTTTGACCTGTGCCTGTGCTTCACTGCCATCGATAAAAGTAACGGTCAGAGTATCTGCACTCTCTACTACATGATTATTGGATACGATCAGCAGTTCATCATCGGTCTTACCTACAATGATACCGGAACCACTGGCTGCTTCTTCCTGTGTGTACTGCTGTCCGAAGACATTGGCTGTCTCGGTAAAGTTATTTACGATGGATACCATGGCAGGCATTACTTTTTCTACCACATTGGATACATCGGACTCTACATAAGTAACATTGGTAGCCAGCTGTGCACTCTGGGTACTTTCTGTCGTTGCCTCAGAAGCGATCTCATCTACCACTGCGGTATCTGTGCTGGTCGTAAACATCCCGGTTCCCTGCTGTACTGCATAGAAACCGATTCCTGCGAACAGTCCGAAGAACAATCCCAGGCTGACACTTACCATTGCCTTCCGGAAGTAACCGCCATGTTTTTGGGTTTTCTTAGGCTCCGTATTGTTGCTGCCTGTGGTTCCGCCCATCTGATAAGTGGTGTAACCATTCGTGCTTCCTGCTGCACTCTGGGTAGTACTATGATTTTCATAGTCATAACTGTTTTCTGTTCTTGTCTCATTCAGATCTGCTCCACTGAATGTACCGGTTGTATTTTCATTGCCGGTTCCGTAACCGGAAAAATTATTATTCTCGTACATATTGCTTCCTCCTATCCTGTTGCAAGTGAGAAACTCTTTTTACCATTACCTGTTTCATTTCTTCCTCTCACCTTATGAACACAGTATATCCGTCAATTGTGTCCGAATTGTGATAACTTTCTGAAGCAATTATGAATCCTGAAAAAACAGAGAGTCTGTTCTGCCTGCAAGCAGTCTCTCTATGGGTAAGTTATTACACTCTACTCAACAGTAACGGATTTTGCCAGGTTTCTGGGTTTATCCACGTCACAGCCGCGTCCCACTGCCACATAGTAGGAGAACAACTGCAAAGGAATGATTGCCAGAGAATTGGTAAAGTACGGATTGGTCTCGGGGATGTATATTACATAATCCGACGCTTTCTCAATGGCCTTGTTGCCTTCAATGGTGACTGCCATAACAAAGGCTCCTCTTGCTTTTACTTCTACCATATTACTGATGGTCTTCTGGAACAGATCCGGCTGGGTTGCCAAAGCCACTACCAGCGTACCATCTTCGATCAGAGAAATCGTACCATGCTTCAGTTCTCCAGCTGCATAAGCCTCGGAATGAATATAGGAGATCTCCTTCAGTTTCAAGGATCCTTCCAGTGAAATCGCGTAATCAATACCGCGTCCGATGAAGAAGATATCTCTTGCTCCCACGTAACGGTTGGCAAAATGCTGGATCTTCTCCTTCTGTCCCAGAAGCAGTTCGATCTGATCCGGCAGGCATCTTAAATCTGTCAGCATACCGGCGAACTTCTCCTGATCAATAGTACCACGTACCCTGGCGAATTTCATAGCCAACATGTAAAGTGCAGTTAGCTGTGCACTGTAAGCCTTGGTGGTAGCCACTGCGATCTCGGGACCTGCCCAGGTATACATAACACTGTCTGCCTCTCTGGCAATGGAGCTTCCCACCACATTGACAATGCCCAGTACCTTGAAGCCCCTTTCCCTGGACTCTCTCAGTGCTGCCAGAGTATCTGCCGTCTCACCGGACTGGCTGATGACAATGACCATATTACCCTTCTGAAGAATCGGATCACGATAACGGAATTCACTGGCCACATCCACTTCTACCGGGATTCTTGCCAGACCCTCGATCACATATTTTGCGGTAACTCCGGTATGATATGCGGAGCCGCAGGCCACAATATGGATCTTCGTGATCTCTTTGATCTCTTCATCACTCATGTTCAGCTCTTCGATCACAATATCATTATCCTTGATTCTCGGAGAGATGGTATCGTTGATGGTCTTCGGCTGCTCATAGATCTCTTTCAGCATGAAGTGCTCATATCCAGCCTTTTCTGCCGCATTGGCATCCCAGTCAATGGTCACCGGCTGCTTCTCGATCTCTTCCTCATCCACGGAGAAGAAACGCAGACTACCCTGCTGTAATTCCACAACTTCCTGATTGTCTACATAATATACGGTTCTGGTATATTTCAATATCGCAGGAACATCGGAAGCGATAAAGCTGCCGTTGTCGCTCTTTCCTACGATCAGCGGGC
>ENA-UAIR01000306-UAIR01000306.1-human-gut-metagenome-genome-assembly--contig:-NODE-306-length-9648-cov-3.285208_pt1 | contig 9648 bp, 6 predicted proteins | sample MGYA00244421_ERZ654393 | MGnify/ENA primary metagenome ERZ654393 (study PRJEB26926, sample SAMN06165162) | human gut metagenome | biome: ENVO:00009003; feature: ENVO:2100002; material: ENVO:00002003... | reverse complement strand
TGCATAGGCAGTTTTCTTAACGTCTGCATATACCGATTGCCGAAAAATGAAAGTCTTATCAAGCGAAATTCTCACTGTATGACCTGCGGTGAGCCGATCAAACGGCGTGACCTGATACCGATAGTAAGCTGGTGCATACTTCGTGGAAAGTGTCGAAGCTGCGGTGCAAAGATATCGGCAAGATACACTATAGTTGAAACGCTGAACGCACTGCTCTACTTATGGGTATTCTACCATTTTAATGGAATTTTCAATCCGCTTCGTGCAGCACTTGTCTGTCTGTTATTCTCTGCTCTTATCGTTGTATTCTTCATGGACTGGGACACTCAGCTTATCAACACATATGTTGTGATATTCATAGGTTTGCTTGGTGTTGCGGAATACATCTTCTGCAAAGATCAGACGGGACTTACGCTTAAATCACACTTGATCGGATTTTTCATTGTGAGCGTGCCTTTGCTTATTATTTGTCTTATCACACATGAGAAAGCAATGGGCATGGGAGATGTATATCTCATGGCAGCCGCAGGGTTGTTTCTCGGAATGCAGGGTGCTTTGGTGGCGCTTCTTATCGGACTGATAACAGGCTCGATCGGCGGACTTATCCAGAAGCACCGCAGCGGTGATTCAGTATTTGCATTTGGTCCATATCTCTCCATAGGAATCGCTGTTGCGGCCTTGTACTCAGAGCAGATCGGTTCATGGTACATGGACTTCACAGGTCTTAACGAGATGATGAACGAAGCAATGCTGATAATAAGATAGTTGCACATATTCCGCAGTTTGATACTGCGGGATTTTTTTGCTCAAAAAATCCTCTTAATAGAAGTTTTTCTGTTAAGGGGATTTTTTCAGCAATCAGACCCGTGGAGGGGTCTGATTGTGAAAAGAAATTACTGTACCTTAGATACTGTAATATCAGATGGGTTAAGTGAATACTTTGAAAGATCCTCAGTATACTTTGGATCGTTGTATTTCTTAAAATACAACGTAACTGTGACAGTTCCACCCGCTGGAATAAATACACAGTTTGATGGGTTATTCAAATCGTTGTTCGTTGTAAATCCACAAACCTTATCATTTGGAATTTTCAATCTCCAATCCGCCTGCATCTGATCAAATGCAAAACCAACATTAGCACTTAAAGACCAGATCTTTACAACATCAGAACCATTATTCTGTATTGTTATATCATAGTCTATCTCACCATCATTGATTTTTCTTGCGATACTGCTGATAACGTACAAATCATTTGTCGGTTTTGAAATGAAGGTTGCCTCAAAAACAGTATCTGATGTTATAACCTTAGTAGATATATCATCGCTTGTTCCTTCTACGACCCAACCGCCAAATATCTTATTAGCGTCTGACGAAACAGGGGTAGCTCCTGGATAATTTGCATACTGTCCATCAGAAACATAAATTGTTGAGGCATTTATTAAAGAACCATTTAATTTAAACTCAACCTTATGCTTGTTCTGTACAACTGGAACGAAAATAACTGAGTTATCTGTAATAGAAACATCAGTAAGACCCTTTGAGTTATCTGATTTGTATACCCACTTAACAAAATCCTGTTTTATAGTATCCATGTCAGTTGGAATTCCCGGGTCATTTGCAAAGTCGCCATCATAGACACTTGTTGTTGTAAATGTAGAACCGTCGATATTCTCAAACGTTACATTAAATTGGGCTTTCGGTGCAACAGGCGGATAAACACAGGAGAATACCATATCCTTATTTATTGTTACGCCTGTTGTAAAATCAGCAACATTATTCTTGCTGTCTACCCAATAAGGCGTGCCATAACCTGTTCTTGATGACATAGAAGGTGGAGTTTGATAAACTGTACCCGCCTTGACAGACTTAGTATCTATCTGTTTACCACGAAGCGTTGGTTCAGGGTCGCTTGCAGAGTAGATAAACTTTACACTGTATGTTTTTGAACTTGAAACTGTTGTCTTATCATAGAAAATATAAGTATATTTGTTTGAAGCGTCAGAGCTGTAATACTTTTCCTGCTGAGCTGTGCAACCTGCAGGAGCAGTAGTTGCCTGAGGATATGTGACATAATCAGGAGCTACAGAGAAATCTTTATAGTCATTAACATTGTATGAATCGCCTTCATCTATGTTAATATTTGTGAGATTTACTGCTGCATCCTTTTTATACTTTGTTTTCGTAAAAGTATAGCTTCCGTTCTCATATGTTGGCTGATAGGCTGTAAGAGAAACGTCAAGAGTATACATTTCCTCAATTTTGCTGATACTTGCACTGATATCAAACTTATAATTGTCGTAAAAATCAACGCCTCTTGCAACAGCAGAATTATTAAAGTTTAAGCCCTCTGTGTTTACCTTACCTACATTGATGATACAACCTGTTGCGCCCATTCTCTTTGCGGCTGTATCAGTGTCGCTGCCTGAATAGTTTTTCAGACTATAGCCACGAAGATTATTATTGTCAATAACGATACAGTTTGAATAGGTCACACCGCTTGCACCGATAGTACCAGAGGTTGAAACATCAGGCACACCTATATAATCTTTAAGCACAAGGACATTGGTCGAATATCTAAGCTCATCATCAAGATAGTCTATAAGACCTGAACCTATGATATTGCTTTCCATTGTTGCATCAGCGTCATGATAAACGTTATTTGCAGGTTTGATCATATTAAGGATAGCTCCGAGGATCACGCCGAAAATCGTTACCACAACGATAAGCTCAACAAGGGTAAAACCCTTGCGGTTTTTATTCATTTTCAAGATCCTCCCTCCTTATGGTGTTGATTGTGCAGCGTCATAGTCAGCCTGGTTTTTGTAATCAGAACCGCCCATATAATGGATAACTACATAACCTGTAGCCTTACCTGATGCATCTTTTTCAAGATAATGGTCAAAGGTCGCATCTGTGATCTTAAATGCAGCCGCATCGGCCGTTGGAGTGCTGCTGTAAAGATCAGATGACTGTGAGAAGCCGAAATAATCGCTTCCTGTTACGCCTGAAAGCACAACGCCAAACTGCTGATTTCCGCCGTCGCCGATAGGGATAAGAAGTGAATTTCCTGATGAGTTATTATTTACATCAAAGAACTTTCCGCCTGTAAGCTCAGGAGTGAGAGCATAGAAATTCATATCTGCCCCTGAATTGTTGTAAAATTTTACCCAGTAAACGCTCTTTTCAGGATTAGGTGTAATGTTTACGTCCTTACCTTGAAGAAATTTAAGCTGATAGCCTGCGTCTTCATCAATATTATTAAGCTTTGCTTTAAAGCCATAGGCTGTAGTATTGAACTTTATGCCGCTTCCAAAGTCTGCCTCAAGGGCAAACTCATTTGTAGTTTTGCCGCTTGAAGAAAACTTGTTTACCTTCAACTCGTTCATATCAACGGTCTTGTTATCATTATACTGCTCGGCATTTACTGCCTGAGTATACATTTCGTTATTGCGGTAGTAGTTGTCAAGATTCTGCTTTTTAGCCGCAACTGCAACTGTTACCAGCATAGCAGACATACCTGACAAAAGTGCCATTGCTATGATGACCTCTACAAGAGTCATACCCTTTTTATTTTTGCTGTTCTTTTTCATGAGTATACTCCTTTCAATTAGTAGTGATCGTATCTGTCAAGAGTATATCCGAATGCTGAATCGTCCTTGCCGCCCTTTGCATTCTGCATTACAGAAGTAGTTGAAGGCTTAGTGTATACATAGAACGCTGTATTGGCGTTACCAAAGCTGTTTGCGATAACAACGCCCACTGCACAGCACTGAACTGTCATTTTTCCGCCTGCTGAGTCTGTAACATTAAGTCCACTAAGACCACTTGTTGCTATATTAACCATTGCTTCTGGTGAGTAGAATGAGCCCTGGAAGAAACTGTTGTCTGTGGCATTAAGCGTTGTGTTCTCAGCAAATAAGAAAATGATACTGCTGTTTGATGGTCTGTAAGAGCCTGCGACGTCCACTGATGTTGGATTAAGGACGAAGCTGCTCTGTGGCAAGCCTGGGTTACCCTTTGTATTGTTGAGAGTAGAAGCGTTAAACATACGAACGTAAGTATCATAGTCAAATATCTTAATACCCTTAAAGCTGTAGTTACAAGCGCTAGAGCCTGAATGCTTTGACTTGCCTGTTACTGAATCGATACCGTCAAGGCTAATAGAGTTGCCTGAGTCAGATACGAAATAACAGTTATACTTTCTGTCGCCTGTAGTCGCATCAGTTACAGCTGAGCGGTTTCTTACAACTATTACAGGTGACCATTCTGCTCCGAGCTTAAGACCATTTTGAAGTCTTATAACAATATCACCTGAAGAATCAGAAACATCAACGAGGATCCTTGAACCATTGCCATAATCATTGAACGAAAGATCTTTTGCCCATGTACAGCTTGATGTTATTCTCAATTTGTAGCGGCTTGTAACTTGAGTCTTAGCTCCTGTTCCTGTAAGGTCTATTGGCTCAGTAAGCGTGTAGTCAACATTTGTCCAATCGCTTGCAAAGGAATTGAAAGTTTTAGTGTTTGAGCCATCATAGAAAGCCTGATATTCATCAGAGATCGTTGTCACATTAGTATCACTGCTCATGAAGAAATCTTCCGGATAATATACATAGGCATCAGCAGATACAGGTATCTGTGGCTTTGCGTCACGACCTGCTTTGCTAAGAACAGCTCCTTCATGAATATTTGAAGCCTGGCAGACAATCTTATCTTTACCAGTGATAGTGCCGGTAACATAAACAGAGCCTGTTACCTTAAGTGAGTTTGTGACATTAAGATCACCCTCGACATAGAGAGAGCCATTGATCGTCTGACCATTTGCACCAAATGTTGCATCGCCATTATAAGCACCTGCGCCCTTATAAACGTAGAAGTTACCATACTGTGTATAGTCATTTCCGCCGATGTTAGCTTCACAACAGAACAAATCGACATCAAAACCTGAAGAACCAACGTCCATATGGTTTGATGTGGAAAGCTTCTGACCGATATTAACATAGTTATATCCGTCTGCTCTTGCCATTGTGGAGTTAATGCGGAATTCATTTGAAACATCAAGGTTTTCAGAAATTGTAACAGTTGAACCCTGCTTTTCATCTACAAGACTAGGCTTGAGCATGATAAGAGGCTGAGTTGAAACCTCCAAAGAACCATACATAAGATAAGAACCATAGATACTGGTATTGTTTGTAAATCTATAGACCTTACCAGTTGTATTATTGATACCAGCCATATCACCGATAACGTTAAGGTTATCGTAACCTGCGCCGCCGTTACCAACAAGCTCGATAGTATTTGTATACTCGGCAGGCTTTGTAACTGACTGCGTGGAAATATGAGCTGCTACCTTTTCAGTTTTTCCCAGATAAGTAGTTTCACAGGTAACAACGATATTTGCAACACTTGTACCCTCCTGTGCTACAGTTATCTTTGTGGTACCGATATTATCGCTTTTACCGTCACCGCCGTTATAACTTACAGTAGTAGTAGTACCCTTACCGCTGTTAGCACTTGCCAGCTTTTTAAGGTTATCTATGGCCTTTTTCTGCTGAGCCTTTGCAGTAGGGTCATTGGTAGGAGCAGTATCAGTTTGTATCTGATTAATAAAGCTTTCAAGAGTAGATGAAGCTGTCAGATAAGCCTGTTTGCTCTTATAGTTATCATTTGTTTTTGTCCTATTTACCGAAACAAAAGAAACAGTTGCAGTCAAAAGTATTGACAGCATGAGCATGACAGCAACCGCTGTGAAAAGCACGACTCCGGGTTTGTTTCTTTGTTTCCTCTTCGGAGTATTCTTCATATTAACCACCTTTCTTAGTTTTATTATCACTTATGCTATACTTTTTTCATTTTACACAGGTTGATTACTTATATAAAATTTTTAATCATTATATAGCACTAATTGGCAGGATAAGAAATATTCCTTATCCTACCAAATAGTTTTCTCTTAGCTGGCAGAAGGATCAGCAAGCTTCTTCAGAACGTACATATTCAGTGTCATAGAGCCTGAGATCTCGCTCTCATTGACATTTTCAATGTTAACATTCTCGATCACCATGCTCTTTTCGTTGTTTGTCGTCAGGTTGTCAGCAAAATTCTTGAAACCTGAAAGCGAGCTTTTGAACTGAATGTTAAGGCTATAGTAACCTATTGTCTGTGCAGCTGTTTCATTGGTATCAGCTGCATTTGCATCTGTGTTTGCGTCTGTGTTTGCGTCTGCAGCTGATGAATCAGTTTTGCTTGCATTATTGTATTCATCTACCTTAGTGTCAAAATCAGTAGCTGTTGCTGTTGACTCATAAGCAAAAGGCGAAAGAACTGTGCTGCCGTATGATGAAATAGTCATATTGGAGTTTTTGATCTTTACATCATCAACATTAAAAAGCTCACGAACCTTATCAGTAGCCTTGTATGCTACCTGATAATCATAGAAGTTAGCTGCGACCTGTGAGGTGCTTGTATAAAGTGTCTGAATCTCAGCGGCAAGGTTCTTATCCTTGTCTACCTGATCTTCAAGCTCGCTGAGCTGTACCTTTGCTGATTCCAGATCACTGCTTGCCTGACTACACTCATCAATGGCAGGCTTAATAAAAAGCATAAAACCTGCAACAATTATAAGCAGTACGAATACTACTATCAAAATCATTTTATCACGATAATTCAACTTCATAATTATTCACCCTCGCCCTCTTCTTTAAGATAAAGTGTCAGCGAATCAAGCGTTACGCCTGAGCTGCCTTCTTCACCGATCGAATATCCGTTGTATCCTACATCTTCCTGGAAGAGTCCTGTACCTACAAGGGCATCGATTGCTGTTTTTACATCTGACTGATCATCAAGCTCAACCTTAGTAAGTGTTACTGTACCAGCTTCAAGGTTATATGTAAAGCCTTCATACTTGAAAGAACCAAGAGCTTCCTTGATATCGTCAAACATCTCACTTGACACGACCGGAAGTGTTTCAAGAGCTGAATTTGCTGATGTAACATAGTTTGAATAATCCTGCATGATCTTCATCTTATTGTGAAGTATCTGGTTCTGGGCGATCTTCTCATTGCAAACAGCTATCTTATCATTAGTCTTGTCTATATCTTTCTCGATAGAACTCTTCCTGAGATTAATAACAAGTGTTGCACCTGCGATAAGCACTGCGGCTGCCGCAGCGAAGATACCGCCTGTCATGAGTAGCGAACCCATGCCGCTGCTGCCGCCCTTACCTGTGGACTGATCGACTTCGAGGAGGTTGATCTTCTCTGTTGCCTTGTTTCTCTTATAGAGAGCACCGATAGCATTGGCGAATACTGTAAACTCGAAGTTCTCGAAACCTGTGATCTGAGCAGGCACACCGAGAACGGAAGCCTTTATATCAAGACCGTCAAGAGCGTCAACTAGTTTGATGTAGTCCTCGATAAAGCCATAGAGAATAACATTTTCAAGTCCTGAACCTCCTCTTGCCTTATTGAACTGCTCCATTCTGAAGATGTTCTCATTAAGAGCTTCAGTGATATAATCGTCAGAATCATAATCTTCTTCTGAGATAGGAACGTATCTGGCGAATGCCATCTGTCCATTCTCAAAAAGTGTAAGACCAAGGAAGTTCTTATCGATCTGGCAAACCAACAGTGGCATTTTCTCCATGTTAGACTTGTCAGCAAGAACGATTCTTGCGATAGAGTTACATCCGATGTTAACAGATCTGAGGTTCATGCCCATAATGTTATAAAGCTTTCTGTAGCTTTCAACTATCGTACTAGGGCAAGCTGTTGCAAGCACCTTCACTGCACCAGGATTATCCTCACCTGCTTCACCTACTACTGTATATGAGATAGAATACTCATCTGTGATACCCATTTCCTGGCTCATATGGTTCTGTACCATAAGCAGGAACTCATTACCCTTTGCCTTTGGAACTACAAGCTCCTTGAATACGATGTTGCTTGATGAAAAAGTAACGATAGCGTCCTTATCCATCATATCCTCAGCCTTGATCTGCGTGAGCAGCAACTCAGACAGACCTGATAGGTTGATGACCTCACCATTAAGGATCATATCCTCAGGAACGTCTACCTGCAAAGATCTCTCGATCCTTATCTTGTTAGAGGAGTTATCACCTTTAACAATGTTGATTTGTCTATCAGAAATATCAAATGATAGCATTTATTCCTTCACCTCTTAAATTATTTTTCAAAACAAATATCTTCCCTCTCCATTTTAAAGGAGAGGAGATATTTAAAATTAACGAACATAAAATGCAGACCCTTAGTTTTCCAGACCTGACAATGAACCGTAGAGCAGTGGGAAGATACCCGCAAGGCAAAGACCGATCGCAACACCCATGAATACGATGAGCAATGGTTCCATAAGTCCTACAAGTCTTGTAACGGCTGCGTCTGCTTCTTCCTCATAGTAGTCAGCAGTTTTCTCAAGGATCTCATCGAGAGCACCTGATTCCTCACCGACATAGATGATGGAAGTAAACATTCCTTCAAATATCTCTGTTTTTGCAAGTGACGCTGAAAGCGGTGCGCCCTGCTTAACTTCATCAACTACCTGAATGAACATCTTATCAACATAAGCATTTCCAAGTATTCTTGACGAACGTTCAAGACACTCTACCATTGGGATACCGCTTGAATAAAGTGATGAAAGAGTTCTTGCGAAACGACCCTCATAGATCTTTACCATAAGCTTTCCGGCGGCAGGCATCTTTATCTTTATGTAGTCAAATTTAAGTCTGACTGACGGTACTTTCAAGGCGTATATCCAACCGAATATCAAAACAACGACCACGATAAGAATGATATACCATTTTGCCTTGAAAAAGTCACTGAACGAGAAGAGAGCCTTAGAAAGTGCAGGCATCTGATCCTCTGACATAAGACCTGCAAATATAGGCATGATGAACGTAAACATACCGATTACCATGACGATACAAAGAACGCCAAGTATGATAGGATAAGTCATCGCACTCTTTACCTTATTGTTCAACTTGTTTGAGTTTGCATAGTAATCGCTCAGACGCTGCATTGTCATATCAAGCGTACCTGAGGTCTCACCTGCGTCTACCATTGAGATGAAAAAGTCAGGAAAGCTTCCTCTTCTTGTATCGAGGGCCTCGGTAAAGCTCTGGCCTTTCTGAACATCGTCATAAACGCTTCTCCAAACATCCTTTGCACCCTTATTCTCCTCTTCCTTATAGAGAATGTCGAGCGCTTTAACAATGGTAAGACCCGATGTCATCATTGCCGCAAGCTGACGGCAGCAGAAAGCAAGTTCCTTAGTATTGAACTTGTGCACAGATTGTTTGCCTGCACCGCCCAATGCTTCTGTATAACTTATACAGAAAAGACCTTGTTCGTGGATCTTGTCCAGTACTTCCTGTGCATCCTCAGCCTCATAGATACCCTTTATGGTTTTTCCCGAGGTATCCTTAGCAACATAGGAAAATTTCTTCATAATATGTAGATACACCTCCACTTATTTATACATTTTGTGCATTCATAACAAAAAAACTTTAAAAATACACAAAACGCATTTTTATAATTATAACATTATTTTCATCTTTTCGCAAGTGATTGAGTGCTTTTTAAGCGTTAATTTATTTACAAAATAATCTTCACAAATTTATCGAATTTGTACAAATAG
>ENA-UAIR01000303-UAIR01000303.1-human-gut-metagenome-genome-assembly--contig:-NODE-303-length-9709-cov-4.230578_pt1 | contig 9709 bp, 3 predicted proteins | sample MGYA00244421_ERZ654393 | MGnify/ENA primary metagenome ERZ654393 (study PRJEB26926, sample SAMN06165162) | human gut metagenome | biome: ENVO:00009003; feature: ENVO:2100002; material: ENVO:00002003... | reverse complement strand
TCTTAGGGTCTCGTGGGCTCGGAGATGTGTATAAGAGACAGGCTCCACGTCATACGAACCTGTGTCCACTGCCGCAAGCAGCACACGGTCTTTCTTTATTGTGTTGTCAAACATTTCTGCCATATTAATCACTCCTAATGTCTGTTATCAAGCCGCTCTTCGGCTTTTTCAGGCATAAAAAAACACACCCTCAGGCGTGTAACCAAAACGTTATACGGAAGAGTCGGAGCGGCTCGTGCCAATGCACCTGCCTGATATTCGGTTTAATAGTTTCTCACCCATATTCTTGTAATTCTCATGTCATCCGACGCTCCTTTCGTAAAATATGTTTTATTATATCACAGCCATGATATTTTGTCAAGCATAAAAACAAAAAGCAGGCTGCCTTTTTCAGACAGCCTGCAAATGTTATTCATAATCGCTTTTAAGTATGCTCCTCTTATGCTTTTTCTCCTCATAAAGCAGAATATCAGCATGGCTGAGAAGCTCTCCTATCTCAAGCGTGGCACTGCATACGAACGGATAAACGCCTACGCTCGTATGGATTATATATGGCTTATCGGCGGCATATTTAATGTTGTATTCTCTTGTGACCGCTTCTATATGGTTTCTCATTGACGGGATATCTATTGCGTTATCAAGAAAAGCGCATACAACGAACTCATCGCCACCTATACGACCCACTATCTCAGCCTCGCCGAAAGAGTCTTTGAGTATCCTTGCCGCAGAGCGTATTGCAAAATCGCCCTCCTCATGGCCGAACCTATCGTTTATTGTTTTCAGGCAATCAAGGTCTGCAAAAACCATGATAGCCTTTGCGCCCTCGTTCTTATCATTGCTGAGCCTTTTACGAAGCTCCTCGAAAAAGCCACGGCGGTTGTAGCAATCCGTCAAAGCGTCCTGTCTTGAAAGGTCACGAAGAAGCTCGTTGTTCTCCTTGATCTCTATAAGGCTCTTTTGAAGCTGCTTCTGCGTCACAGCCTGCTGTTTCATCAAGGTGACTATCTTTAGTGCCGCACAAAGCTGAACTGTCACCGATTGGAGATAATTGAAATACTCATGCTTTATCTCGCTCATCAAAATGCCGTAATGCTCTTCGTTTGAAAACAGCGGAGATACCACAAGGGTATAACGTCTGTCAGACGGCAGATACTTGTTTGAAAGAAGCTCTGTATACCTTACAGCCTGATTTTCAGGAGAAATCTGTATAGCATCAGAGCCATTGTGATATGCCTTCAGATACATATACTCAGGGGGCTGCCACCTTTCAGAACTTAGGTGAACAAAGGCAGGCTCAAAGCTGAACAGATAGCTTGAATCCATATGAAGTCTTGTGAGCTTATCCACAACAGTTTCATACGCCCTGTCGTCATAGGCTTCAAACACAAGCATATCCCTTGTAATAGAGTTTGTCTGCCATGCAAGGAACTCGTTGTCTTCAAGCTTTTCTTTGCAGTAGTTGGCATTGCGCTCTGCAAGTATCTTGTATATCTGTATAAAAGTCTGGCTGAGCTTCAAATGGTCTTCCAGATTATCAAAACGTGAGATAAGCTTCTGATGTATATATTCCACGGAAGCATAAAGCACGTCAACGCTCACAAAGCTGAAAAACTGCTCGCTTGCAAGAGTCGAAAACATTTCCAGTATTCTATCCTTTTCAAGCTCATCATCAAGCCGTTGCTCATGGGCATAATCATTAAGAGCAAATATTATCTTGACAAAATCCTCCCGCATTTTCGCAGTGGCTTCGCTTGCTCTGTATTTGTTGAACAAGAACTGTCCCATTCTGTTTGCAAAGGCAGCAGGGTCTTTTGCAATGCTTTCAAACGGTATGGTCTTTATCTTTGAATTGCCCTGACAGCCGCAGGAATTTCTTCTTACCATTTCCGACGGTATCTTATTATTGTCGATAGTCTTGTTTATAACATAGTTCACAGCCTCCTGAACTGCATGATAACCAAGTTCAGAAGGGTCAGCCTTGACAGTTGTCAGGTGTGGATTAAGATCCTCAGCCACAGGGTCATCATCAAAGCCTGTCACAAGGATATCCTTGCCTGGGCGTATGCCACGCTGTTCCATAGCCTTATAGCCTGCTATCGCCATTTGATCGTTTGCAAAAACGATAGCTTCAAGGTCAGGGTTATCGTCAATGAGCTTTCCTGCCTCATCAACGCAGAATTTCGAGAAGTTGCCATATACGACACGCTTTTCGTCATAGGCAATGCCGTTTTCTATAAGCGTTTCTTTGTAAACGTCAAGTCTTTCAAGAGCGTCCTCGCTTGTTTTAGGGCCGCTCATCATGCCTATCTTTTTACAGCCATGCACCTTTATAAGATGCTCTATGACCTCTTTCATGCCCGTCCGATTGTCGAGCATTATACAAGGATAGCCGTCGACATGGGCTGTTATGGTTATAACAGGCGTACCTGCAAATTTTTTCAAAAACTGAGCCTTATGCTCGTTGTCAAGATATGTTCCAAGCGTGCCGATAAGCACAAGCAGAACGTCGAACTTGTTCGCCGCCGCCATGTCGAACATGGTATTGTACTGATATTCATACACTGTTCTGAGCTTATCAGCATAAACGCCGTCTATATATCTTCCCGGGAAAATAACGAGATCGGCGTCACACTGCTCTGCGCCTATCATTGCGCCCTCTGCAACTGCGTCGTCAAAAACATCTTCAAGGTGGCTCACCAAAAGTCCTATTTTTATACGTCTGCGTTTAGCAGTATCATTCATCATCTCATGATCCTCCGTACAAATCAGCCATGCTGCTTCAGACGATCTAAAGCAGCGTCACACAAGGCACGCCTATGGGCTTTGCCTTATTCATTTATCTTGATATCTTTTTTACAGTCGACTACTGAAAGCGTACCATTCGGACTTCCAAGCCCCCAGCCGTCGCCTGTAAGGAACATTACGTCAAACTGACAGCTTTGTGCTGTCACGTCACCTTTGCCTGTTTTATCTCCAATGCCTGAAACAGAACCGCCCTCGCAATAAAGCGTAAAGACAGTATTTTCAAGCTCACAGTCAATTTCGCCGCCCCTTGTTCCCACACAGTTGAGAGTTCTTCCTTTCATGGAAATATTGAGCCTGCCATCCAGAATACGTATCTTTCCGGTTCCGCTGCTCATAACTCCCACTGCAGTCAGGTTATTTCCCGAAAGCACACAGCTCATGTTATAGTCTGAAATGCTTATATCAGCACTGCCCTTTACGGCACCAACGCCCACTGACATTCCTGCCGCAAGCTTTAGCCTGCAGCAACAGTTCGAAATGCTTATATCAGCGTCACCGTCGATGCTTCCGATACCAACGCACCTATCGCCACTGCAATTTACAGCTATATCACCGCCTGCAATGACAATACCATCTTTGCAGCCTCCTCCGCCTATTCCGACGCAGTTGTCACCATTTACAGTTATATCAAGAATACCTGTCATTGCAACAGTTATCCTTCCGTAAGGCTGCTTGCTGTCAGTACCTATTGCATAGCAATCCTGTGACTCTGATCTTATATAAAGCTCACCTGAGCCTACAAGCTCTAACGATGATCCCTCAGGGACATAAATGCCTCTGCCGTCTATATGATCTTCACCGCTGCACACTATCCTTACTCTCGAGCCAGTGCCAAGCTTTATGATCGGTAGTTCCTCATATGTAGTGAGCCATGCGTTTTTCAAGTTAATGACGCAATCAACGCCATTACCAACTGTCACAGACAGAGGAACTGCACGATCGTCCTCAGCCTTTCCTGAAAGAGTAAATGTACCTGTACCGAGAAAAATGTCAGAATATCTTTTCTTATCCATCTCAGCAAGGTCGATAACGTCATTATCCTCAGCGTGGAAGACCTTTTTATCTTTATCTCCAGCCTCGATACTGTAAGCCACTATCTCCTCACGGATATTTTCCGAGATATCGTGGATAAGCACAGGCTTCGGCTTAGAAACATAATAACCCTGAATAAGATCGACGCCGAAATATATCATGGTTTTAAGTTCTTCGCTTGTTTCAACGCCCTCTGCAAGTGCGGTATATCCGCTTGAATGGAAATATTCCACCATTTTTGAAACTATCTTCTGAGCCTTAGGATTCTGGTCAATGCCAGAAATGAGGGAACGGTCTATCTTTACCACCTCAGGATCATATCGCAGAAGATTAGATGTATTTGAATAGCCTGTGCCATAATCGTCAATAGCAAGGCTCATATTGTTCTTTTCAAGACGCACCCTTATCCTCTCAAGGTCGTCCTCACTGATCTCTGTCTGCTCTGTCATTTCGATAACGACCTTTTCAAGAAGTTCGCCATAATCATTGACGATCGCATAAAAATCCTTATCTTCAAGAGCATGAGATGATATTGAATTTATATACAGCCTGCGGTTTTCAAAATCGAGCTGATGCTTGCTGAGATATTTAAGAGTATTTTTCAGCGTAGCTTTCTCTATATCGTAAAGTCTGCCGAAATTTTTAGCACAGTTGAGTATCTGAAGCGGATTGAGTGCTATATTTCCCTTTGTTCTCATAAGCGCTTCATAAGCGACTATCTCGCCTGTTGAAGCACTAACGATAGGCTGAAAATGATATGTAAACAGATTTTTATCAAGAAGCTCTGAAAAAGCCCTGATATTCTCGATATCACTCTTTTGCTTTGCATATTTTTCAGGATCAAAGCAACAAATACTGCCTGCACCCTTTGCCTTAGCTTCATAGAGTGCAAAGCCTGCTGCGTGCATGAGTCTTGCTGGCACTTCAAAGCCGCTGCTTATGCCTGCCGTCACAGACAGCGAATGATTTGAAGACGATCTCACTCCAAATTCATCTGGCAGGCAACACTCCTTCACCGCTTTACGTATATTGTCAGCAAATTCCTCAGGCTTACCTCCAAAGCGTGGAACATATATCCAAAACTGACCGTCTGAATTGAATGCCGTCACAGTATTTTCAGGCAAAACCGCAACAGCCGCCTTAAGTGCCTCCCCTATGCAGTAGTCTGAATCCAAAAGCTTCCCTGCTCCATCAAATCTTACAAGAGCAAGCAATGATGAGCGTGTCATTCCATCAAGAAGTCTTACAAGCTCTGATTGTGGTATAATGTCAAGCCCTTCAAAAACACTTTTTGACATATATTCTTTCGACAGATACACTATTCCGGCGGTAATGCCACTTGGAGTGTCAAGAAGTTCTATACACAACGGCAGGCCAAGATCTCGTCCTCCGCCGTTCAATGCAACTATATCTCTGAACTTGTCATAATCTGTGTTCTCTCTAAGTCCCATAAGAGCACGACAGTTTTCATCGGCATAAAACTCTCCGCTTTTCTCGTCCATAACAAACCCGCCGATATTGTGCCATATTGAACAAACCTTTCCCCAGACAGCACCAAAATAGCTTTGCCACAATTTATTTTCCATATCCATGATCTTCACCATGCCTGAATATTTGACTGTGTTCAGACAACCCTTCCTTTGGAGATTTGTTAATTTTTTATATTTTTATAACTAATTATTTATCAAGCCTATTATAACATAATCCCGATAAAATTACAATAGCGACTAAAGAAAAGATGTTACAAAATCGTGCATGGAATTTTGTATATCTGTTTGACTTAGCTGGTTTTTGGTAGTATAATATAAGCATACACACAATGGAAAGTTAGGATAAAATGACAGATTTTCGCAATAAGTATTCAGTGCTTCAGGACTTTTTCGGACACTCTCAGTTCAGAAACGGTCAGGAGCAGATAATAGACAGCATACTTGCAGGGCGTGACTGCCTTGGAGTTATGCCAACAGGCGCAGGCAAATCTATGTGCTATCAAATACCTGCTCTTATGTTTGACGGGATAACTATAGTTGTTTCGCCGCTCATATCCCTTATGAAAGATCAGGTGAACTCGCTGATACAATCGGGAGTGAGGGCAGCGTATCTGAACTCGTCACTCACGGCGGCACAGTATGAAATGGCTATATCAAACGCCGCCCGTGGTATGTACAAGATAATATATGTTGCACCTGAAAGGCTGATGACAGGTTCATTTCTGTCACTGGCTTCGTCGGTGAAGATATCCATGCTTGCGGTGGACGAAGCCCACTGCGTTTCTCAGTGGGGACAGGATTTCAGACCTTCCTATATGAAGATACCCGAGTTTCTTGGTAAACTTCCCTACCGCCCTATCGTCAGTGCATTCACCGCCACTGCCACCGCAGAGGTAAAAGCGGACATTATCAAAATGCTTGAACTCCGTGACCCTTTCACCATAACCACAGGCTTTGACAGAAAAAATCTCTACTTTGGCGTTTCTCACCCTCATGACAAATACAGTGAAACAGTGAGGATAGTTGAGAAATACAAGGACAACTGCGGAATAATCTATTGCTCCACAAGAAAAAATGTTGAGAGCGTGTGTGAAAAGCTCTGTGCCGACGGCTACAACGCTTCACGCTATCATGCAGGACTTTCTGATGAGGAAAGGCGTAAAAATCAAGACGATTTTATCTTTGACCGTGTCCAGGTCATGGTGGCGACCAATGCTTTCGGCATGGGAATAGACAAATCAAACGTGAGCTATGTCATACATTATAATATGCCCAAGAATATTGAAAGCTATTATCAGGAGGCAGGCAGAGCGGGACGTGACGGAAACGAAGCAAAGTGCATTTTGCTCTACAGCGGTCAGGACGTTGCGACCAACAAGTTTCTTATAAACAATTCTCATGACAATCCCGACCTTGACGATGACACTCTTGAAAAGATACGCAAACGTGATCTTATGCGTCTGAAAAAGATGACCGATTACTGCAATACAAACGGCTGTCTGAGAGAGTTTATCCTTGGATATTTCGGTGAGAAGCAGGACAAGCCTTGTCAGAACTGCTCAGGCTGTTTGGGTGATTTCGGAGAAACAGAAGAAGTTGACGTGTCTGTGGATTGCCAAAAGGTGCTTTCCTGCATTTATAGACTTCACCAGAGAAACCTTTCTTTTGGAGCAGGTGTCATAGCACAGATACTTAAAGGCTCAGACTCCGAAAAGGTAAAGCGTTTTGACCTTTCCACTCTTTCAACCTACGGCATAATGAAAGACTCCACGCAGGTCTATATCCGCAGACTCATAGCTTTTCTTGAAGCTGATGATTACATCACACAGACTTCACACGGGGATTTTTCTGTGCTTACCCTTACAAGAAGGTCTGCAGAGATATTAATGGACAAAAAGACTATTACAATACGCCTTCCAAAGAAAAAGCCAAAGAGCGAAACGGTCACAAAGATCGGCAGGGACGAAGTTACAACATTTGACAAGGAGCTTTTCGGACGGCTCAGAGCTGTGCGGAGCAAGCTTGCGACACAGGCGAGTCTGCCTGCATATATCATTCTTACAGACGCTTCACTGCGTGATATGTGTATAAAGCTGCCTAAGACGCAGACGGAGCTTTTGAATATCTCAGGGGTGGGAAAGTCAAAGCAGGAACGTTATGGAAGATACTTTGTAGCTGAGATACAGAAATATCTCAAGGAAAATCCTGACGCTGCTTCGGGTTATAAATATATCCCTGAGGGCTATCTGCAAAAGCAAAATGCGGTTGGCGGTCATAGCACAAAGGAATATATAATCGCCCACGCAGGTGAGCTTTCAGGCAAAGAACAGGATATGACCCTTTCAGAAGTATGCGACAGCATTTTCTATCAGCTCGGCACAGACGGCGATATAAGAAACATAAAACTTGCCATAAAAGAATGGCTCATAGGCGAAAATTATCTTGCAAAAGACGGAGCAAACGGCAGGGGCTTTCTTGAAACTACAATACTTTCCCCTGAAGCAGGAATAATAGAGCGTGAAAAAATATCACAGCTTGGAAACAGCTACAAGACGATACTTTTTCCAAAGCAGGCGCAGGAGTTTATCTTTGATAACATAGAGGAGATACTCAGCAAAGATGTACAAAACTAATAATAAAATGCGGTTTTGTGACTGTTTTCATTCATGCAGAAAAAAGGACGAACACAAAAATGTTCGTCTTTTATTTATCAGTTATAACCGCAGGCAAGCCGTTTTTCAAACTCAGCCGCAGGCAGAGGCTTGTCAAACACAAAGCCCTGAACGGCATCACAGCCAACTTCTCTGAGATAGTCAAGCTGCTGCTCAGTTTCAACGCCCTCGGCGATAGTTTCCTTGCCAAGCTTTTTAACCATTTTTATAATGTAATAGAACATTATAAGATCTTTATCCTTGCCCTCATAATCCTTTTCAAGAGGAATAAAGGACTTGTCTATCTTTATTACCTGCAGATCAACGTTCTTTATCATATTGAGCGATGAAAAGCCAGTACCAAAATCGTCCATAGATGTGACGATACCATTAGCTCTCAGACCATTCACAATCTCTGTGATAAGCTCAAAATTCTGATAATCCTCGCTTTCAGTAAGCTCTATTTCTATAAGCTGGTGATCAAACTCGTATTTGTCGATCAAGGCAACTATATTACCTATCATATTTTTTTCTTCCAGGTGCTTCCTCGAAAAATTCACTGATATCCTCAGGGGTTCAAAACCCATATCTATGCGTTTTCTCAGCCATTTGCAAACTTCTTCAAGCACATAGTAGTCAAGCTTTATTATGCTTCCGTCATTCGTAAGAAGCGGAACAAACTCCACCGGTGCTGATAACCTTCCCTTTCTATGCCAACGTACAAGGGCTTCTGCACCAAATATCTCCTTGGTTTCGATGCGTACCTTTGGCTGATAATACACCTCGAACTCACCTGCCATAAGCCCAGCCATGAAGTTTGACAACACTCCCTGAATTTTCATCAGTTCTTGTTTTATATTTTCGGAATACTCCATTACATGGCCTGCACCAACTCGTCTTGCAGCAGAATATGCAATGCTTGCACGAGCCATTACTTCTCTTGGATACCTTATACCCACAGTTGACGAATATCCGATGGTTGCACTAAAAATAAAATCCTTTGATACTTTGCCATCGTCATACCTTATGTTCATAAAGCTGAGCATATCAATATATTCTCTGAGCGATTCTTTCTTTACAAGCATAACGAAATTATCGCCGCCAAGTCTTGTGATCATCTCACCATCTGAAAGATTTCGGTATATTGTCTTTGTATAATTACGCAAAACAACATCGCCCTGTTCGTAATTTAATACCTTATTTACATATTTGAAGTTATGTATATTGAAAAAGATTATACTGAAATCCTCTATCCTGTTTTGCGCTATAAGCATACCGGCGTGATTTATCAAAGCGTCTAAAGTTGCTGCACCTGTTTCGATGTCCGTTTTTATAACATGAGTAACAAGCTCCTGCATAATTACCCTGTTAAATTGGATAAAAACAGTGTTTGCGATTATCTCTACGATATTCCTTTGCTCGTTATCAAACCCATTGGAATTACCAGAATAAAAGGTCACTGTTATAAAGCCGCCTTCAAACAAAGGAAAACTTGCCTCAAAAGGCTCGTTTTCCACGTCCTTCTCTCTGTCATAAAGCACCATGAGCATATCTGCACCATCTTCACAAAGCTTTGTTGCAGGCATTTTCACTGCAAGCTCCGCTCTGACGATGTCAAGCTTGTCTGCCACAGCAGCCACAGCACTTTTCACCTTGGCACTGCATTCGTCCATATCCGCCGAATCTTCATATATCTGTCTCTTATACACATCTCCGAGCCCACGAGACCCT
>ENA-UAIR01000287-UAIR01000287.1-human-gut-metagenome-genome-assembly--contig:-NODE-287-length-9974-cov-4.226636_pt1 | contig 9974 bp, 16 predicted proteins | sample MGYA00244421_ERZ654393 | MGnify/ENA primary metagenome ERZ654393 (study PRJEB26926, sample SAMN06165162) | human gut metagenome | biome: ENVO:00009003; feature: ENVO:2100002; material: ENVO:00002003... | reverse complement strand
GAGATGTCTTAGGGTCTCGTGGGCTCGGAGATGTGTATAAGAGACAGGTTCTGACAGCACTGCTCTTAATGGCTCTGGTATTTGTATCGTCCGTATGCTTGGCTTGTTCTTTGGCGGCGTGATACGATCACCGCCTTTGAGCTTCTGAGCAATGCTCTTGGTGATGGATATGTAGCCGTCTTTTATATCCGTCCATTGCAGAGCGTATATCTCGCCTTTTCGCATACCCATGTAAAATGCTATGTTGAAAAATACATAGTAGTTCCATTCGTACATTGAGCCGCCGTCCTCTGCTTCCTGAGCGTAATTCTTAGCTGCCGATATGTATTTCTTGAACTCGTCAGGCGTGTAGAAAAGCATTTCTTTTTTAGGCTCAAGGGGCGATTTAAAATTGCCTGCGGTGATAACAGGATTTTTCGGAATGTATTCCATTTTAACAGCATAGTTCATCATTGCACGAAATTCGCCGTAAATGTTCTTTCGTGTGACGATAGCCAATCCCTGTTCTGACAGCTCCTGCTTCCATTTCTGCACCATTGGTACGTTCAGATTATCTATCCTAACGCTTTCAAAGGCCGGCAGGACGTTCTTTCTCAGTATTCTCAGGGACTTGTCCAGTGACGTTTCACGGACCTCTGAACGCTTGGCGGTGATGTACTCCGTGAACAGCTGTCCGATAGTCATTTTCGGAGTTATCTCTTTAGCATTGAGCTTTTGTGTAAGCTGGAGTTCAAGCTGCTTAGCCGTCTCTGCACCGAACGCCACACGGTCTATCTGATGAGACTTTCCGAAACTGTCCGTATAATTGATACGCACACGATATTTTTGCAGACCGTCTTTTCTGATGTTCTTTCCGTTCTTGTCCGTCATTTTGTATATCGGCATAAATATTCCTCCTATTCTTGACACTTCCTCGAAAGTGTGCTACAATAAAAGGGCAGAATAAGCCCTTTCGTGGTTGTTGGGTTTTGTTCATTCTGAGCTGATATTGGTAGTATCCGCTCTGCTCGCCTCTGAGTGTTGGTAGCACTTGGGGGCGAGATTTTTTTATGTTTGCAGGTTAGTTGCTATCGTCATTTTCATCGTCTTTGTTTTTCATAAACAAAGAGATAATAAGTAAAACAGCAAAAATAAAGGAAACTACCATCCATACCTTTAAGTCTCCGTATATTTCACTTGGATTTGCAAGAGCTACAATTCCGCCAAGAATAAATACTACGATTGATGTGATCGTACCACCTTTAGATTTGCGTGTAGCGATTGTAATAATTCCTGCAGCAAGCATGAAGAACCCCAAAATCATTCCTGCTCCGCCTCCGTTAGAGTCGGAATTAGCAAGGGCTTCTCCAACACCAGCGGCGCATGATTGAAGACCAACCATTACTGAGAGCAAAATTGAGAAAATGCCGATGATCAATCTCATTGTTATTGCTCCGCCACTGTACACTAACTTTTGCTTTTTTGTCTTTGACATAAAAACTCCTCCTAATTCGCAAATTCCGACAAATATAAACAATCTGTAACATTTAATTACAACTATTTACTTTGGCGAAATTTGGTGATATAATATTTTTTGGAAATAGAGGGAGGAAACTCCGCTATTTTATCCTCGTCAGTATTCGCAGTACTGACGAGGATTTTTTTTATTTTAACACTCTGCCCTGAGCGTCAGTGAAGTTTCCCTGAAACAAATTTATCATATCAACTATTGCTCCAATAAAGAAACCTCCGAAAGTAAAGAAGTACAGCAAACCTGTGCCGGCTTTGCCTACATAAAATCTGTTCAAACCGCCCAAGCCTAAAAAGGTCAGCAGGCAAAGTATTTCAGCTGTGCTTTTGCTCTTAGGGCTTACCTGCTCAACAGGAGCTTGCGGTGCGACCTGCTGGACGTTTGTAACGTATGTGATGTGCTGAACGATATTGCTGTTATGCTCAACGTGGTTATCAATTTTCTGTGGCTGAGGCAGTTCATGACCACAATATTCACATACTACCACGCCTGGTGCGTTTTCGCCTTTACAATTTGGACAAGTCATATTTTTTCCTCCCTATAAATCGACATTTGTAAACAATTTATGAAATCATTTACATTGTCTTAAATTGGTGATATAATGTATTTGTAATCATGCGGGAGAAAATTCTGTGTGCTATCCCTGTCAGTATTTGCGGTACTGGCGGGGATTTTTTTATTATAAGGATTTTATAACTGTTTTTACTATGCCGAGTATTCTTATGCGATCTCTTTCTGCACCGACAAACTCTCTTGGCTGATATTCGGGATTGAATGATACAAGGGTTATCTTGTCATCAGAATACTTTATTTTCTTCACGACGCCGTTTTCACCGTCGATAAGGGCAACAACTACCTGTCCGTCCTCAGCCCAGTCCTGCCTTAATACTTGTATCTTGTCGCCGTTCTCTATCTTCGGATACATACTGTCCCCCGAAACGACAATGCACATTGTATTCTTAGCTTCTTCCTCGCTGACGATATAAAGCGGCATATAGCCTACAACATAATCGTCAGCATAAGCACCAAACCCAGCCGACACGCTCTCATATATAGGTATTATATGTACGTTGTCTTGCGGGAGTATGGTTGCGTTGGAGTCTATAATATGAGAAGAATGTTTAGGGCTAGGATCATCAGTTTTTAATGCAAGATATTCAGGATTAACATTCAACTCAATAGCGATTGATTCAAGAACAGGTAATTTTATTCTGAGAATTTTTCCTGCCTCATATCTTTGGATAGTTGATTTATTCAATCCAAGACGGATACCAAGTTCTTCTTGTGTAAGTCCTTTTTCTTCTCTTGCAGCTTTTATTCTATTTCCAATTTCTATGGTATTCAAATCTTGCTCACCTGCTTTCGTTATAATGATTATATCACATTAAATTGCATAATGCAATAGCTTTTTTGAAAAAAATAAAAAAATGTTGCAAAATGCTATTGACAAGTGAAAAGTTATGTGCTATTATGATAATGCAGTAAGTTGCATAATGCAACAAGAAAGGAGGCTGGCATATGGTAAACACGAACAAGATCAAGGGTAGAATGAAGGAGCTTGAACTGACCCAAGCTGACGTTGCACATTGTTTAAACATAGCTCAACCTACAGCTAATCAGAAAATAAACAATGTTCGTCCGTTTGACTTGGACGAGGCTGAGAAACTGTCACACTTGCTCCACATTGATGCTGGAGAGTTCGGCAAATATTTTTTTACTCAGTAAGTTGCATAATGCAACAAGTGATTAAAGAGGGGGTGAGGAAAATGGACAAACCATATACACGTTTGCTTGAAGAAATAAGCAAGCGTGAGATAAAGCACAAAGCTATTCAAATAGAGCTTGGAATAGCCAAGTGTACGTTGTCGGTCAAACTTCACGGCAGTAGAAACGCAAACTTTTCACTGGAGCAGGCAATAGCTATACAGCAAAAGTTTTTTCCAGATGTTCCAATAGAGGAACTGTTTAAAAGATAAAGGGTGAAACATCTGCGAAATGTTCCACCCTCTCCAAAATTTTTAGACAGGCTTATCTACCTTTCTTGCCTGTCTTTGTCTGAGCAAGAGCACTGGCTGCAACACTTTTCTGAGTCTTTGTTGATTTTGGATTAGAAAGTATTTTAGAAGCCTTGCTTGCAACAGACTTGCTCGTCTGACGAGTATTCATTACATACCACCTCCTTTCATAGTGGTATGCTTGTATTGTACCATATGTAGTGTTAAAAGTCAATATGTAAGTACTAAAGATAGTTATCTTACTAAAACGGACAGGAAAGAAAAGAGGTGAGGAATTATGTTTGATGAGTTTCGGCAAAACATCAAAACGATTGCGAAGTCAAGGCACTTAACATATGCTCAGATTGCTGAAAAATCAGGGCTGAAAGCAAATACGATCAGAGCATTCATGTGCGGTGTAGATGACAGTAGACGTATTGCTGAAAACATTGCAGATGTACTCGGTGTAGAGATCGTGTACAGCAACGGTAAGTATAAAATCAACAGTAATAAGACAGAGAAAGAAGGTGAACCAATGCCAGACAACATTGAATTGAGAGGCTGCGACAGTGCAATGACAAGACAGGTCATTGTCACGAAATCACTTAAAGGCTCAGGAAAAGAAAATGACCCATATCGAGAGGTCACGCAGTATTGGTCTTTGACAGGCAAGCTGCTTTTTGAGCTGACAGACGAGGACGGACAATAATATTACCCAACAGCCACAAAATATAAAACGAGGAGGAATAAAAATGAGGTCACCTGACATTGAAATGGCAGTGCGGCTGTACTATGAAAAGCCCGAAATAACCAATGCGGATATCAAGGAGCTGTTCGGCACAGGCGAAACGCAGACTATCAAGATCAAGAGAGCCGTTAAGGAGGAAATGGCAAAGCGTGGCGTGAAGTCATGGCTGCCGCACTCGGTCAATACCGAGATAGCCTACGAGGTGTGGGGCATTGATATCGACAACTTCGAGAAAAGGCTTAAAAAACTCCGCACACTTTACGGAAAGGACGTGAGAAAATGATAGCCGTACTAGAGATAATCAGATGTGCCGCAGCGGTAGCGCTCTTGGTGGTGCTTACAATGTATGTAGCATACAGGTGGTATGTAAGCGTAAAAGAAACTGCCTACGAGGAAGCAGAAGAGAGCATTAAGCGTGCAGTGATAGAAGCAGGCAGACCCATAGTCAAGGTCGAAGTTGAAATGAAAGGAAAGTGGTAATGAGCATTGTAGGAATACTGCTGATAACAATAGCTGTGCTTGCAGGGATAGATGTAGTGATGTATCTTGTGCTGAGCGTGGTGGATAGGCACTGGGAGAAACGTTTTGAAAACGAGGAGGATAAGAACAATGAAAGTTCTGATAGCCTGTGAGGAATCTCAAGAGGTCTGCAAAGCGTTCCGTGCGAAAGGACACGAAGCGTACAGCTGCGATATTCAGATGTGTTCAGGCGGTCACCCTGAATGGCATATATGCAATGATGTTTTGGATATTATCAATGGCAATACCGATTTCTTCACCTGTGACGGCAAGCAGCATACTGTTGAAACATGGGATATGATTATCGCACACCCACCGTGTACATACCTTACGAACGTGGCTACACGCCACTATAGTTTGAAATGCACACCTGCTGAAAAGGTGGTCGAGCGTATGAAACACCGTGAAGAATCAATAGTATTTTTTATGCAGATTGTGTCGGCGAACGCACCAAAAATTGCAGTGGAAAACCCTATAGGGCGTATGAATACTGTATTCAGAAAGGCAGATCAAATAATTCACCCATATATGTTTTCAAACGGACCGGAAGACTCAGAACAGTTTGTCACAAAGGCGACGTGTTTATGGCTAAAGGGGCTGCCTGTCCTACGACCAACATATACAGGGGACAAGCCTGATAATGGCAAGCTGTTTGGACGATATTCTAATGGTAAATCACGCACATGGGAAGAAACACGTCATTCTGGCAAAGATCGTGCTAAGGTAAGGAGCAAAACGTTTAAAGGTATTGCTTTTGCAATGGCTGAACAATGGGGAAAGATTGAGGAGGACGAAAACGATGATAGTGATGAGAGAGGTATTTAAGAGGGACAAGCCCCTTGACAACGGCAGTGGAGCGGTAAGCCTTTGCGTGTTCCATTCAAATGTCAAGTTTGACGAGTGCGGTGCGCTGACAGTAACGCCAACGAAGGACTACTGCCGCAGATGTGCATTTTACAAGACCCGTGAGGATTTCGACAGAGGGCTTGGCGATGCCGCAAGGTCGCTCCGTGAGAAAGGGATTGAACCTGTGAAGAAGATGGACTATGACGGCAAGCAGTATATGAGCGTAAGACCTATCGAAAGGGAGGATAAAGATGATAACGAAAGAGGAATTTGAAAAGGCGGTAGAGTACTGTACTGGTGACGTTATAGATTGCGCAGGGTGTCCATTGAACGACAAAGATCTTAAGTGCGGTGTATATCTGACCGAATACATAAAAAACGAGCCTGCACCTGCGGCAACAGGCACAAGCTCGGAGGTGGTATCAAAAGATACCGATAACATACAAATTGATGATAGCACAAAAGAGCAGATTTGTCAAGAAGCTCAAAAGGCTTACAAGGCTTGCGAGCTGATACTGGACATTTACGAACGTATGGAAGATGAAGAACAGAAAGCCTTTGACATGGGACAGTCATATCGGGCAATGATTGAGGTGAAAGAGGAGCTTACGAGGATAGAAAACGGTGGTGACAACAATGGATAAGAAACTCACGAGCAAAGATATCATAAATGTGGCTAAATGCTGTATAGTAGACAACTGTGGACCATGCCCACTTATGGGTACGGATAATTGCATTACTGGTTTCATGAATCATATTCTCGAATACATGAAAAACGAGCCTGCACTGTCTGCCAACAGCACAAGCTCGGAGGTATCAAAAGATACCAGTTCAACACACCTTGATGATAGCACAAAAGCAGCGATTTGTCAAGCATACAAAACTGCTGATGAAGCTTGCTCAAATATACTTACTGTTTATGAGGGAATGTCAGAATGTGAGCAGAGAGCCTTTGATATCGGAGAAGTGTACGGAAAAATATGCAGCACAAGGGATAAGCTCGAAAAGTTGAAAGGCGGTGACGGCAAATGACAATAGATGAATTTAAGCTGAAACAGAATCTGCCTTACGAAGCGAAGGTACGTCACGCAGAGATCAGAGCTTGGGAGTTCTACAACAAAGTGTACGGCGATCTTAACGCTACTTGTCACGTTTCTGTCGGAGGACTTGATAGCATTACACTTCTTGTGTTTCTTCGAAACATAGGCATTGATGTTCCTGCCATAAGTGTGTCTATCTTAGAAGATAGAGGAAATCAAGAGATACATAAGCAGCTGGGTGTTACATCTATAAAGCCATATATGAGCAAAACGCAGGTGCTCAATCAACTTGGCTTTCCGGTCGTGAGCAAAGCCAAAGCCAATAAGATAAGCTATCTGTTGCAACCTAATGCGGACAAACAGACATTTATTCACGCAATTATGACAGGTGATATGGGCGAACAGGGTGGCTTCAAGCACTCCGATCGCATCAAGTTGCAAGATAAGTGGATAAAGCTCTTTGGCGGTAATTATGCGCATATGCGACCTGATCTTGACATACGACCTGTACCAAACTTCAAAGTATCGTCAAAATGTTGCTACTATATGAAGGAAAAGCCTTGCGACGATTGGGCAAAAGAACATAACAGCTATCCATATTTGGGACTTATGGCGTCAGAAGGCGGTCAAAGGGAAATGGCACTAATGAAAAACGGCTGCAACTATTATGGTAAAACTACAACACGAAGCTGTCCGTTTGCTATATTCACGAGGCAAGATCTGTTACAGCTTGCTCTTGACCTTAATGTACCCGTTCCAAGAGCATATGGAGAGATTAAACGCAAAGAAAATGGTGAGCTTTACACTACGAGAGCGCAGCGTACGGGCTGTTCAATGTGCGGCTTTGGTATACATATGGAGCAGCGTCCTCACCGCTTCGATAGGCTGCGTGAAGATAATCCTGCTGAATGGGAATACTGGATGAAACGCTGCTGTAAAGACGAAGACGGCACAGTTTATGGCTGGGGACGTGTGCTTGACTTTATAGGTGTTGAATGGAGATAACGAGAGGAGCGAACTAAAATGTCAGTAAAAATAAACTCACTTGAATTTGAGAACGTAAAGAAGATAAAAGCCGTACAGCTTGAGCCTGCAAAGAATGGGCTTACTGTTATCGGCGGTAAGAACAGACAGGGCAAGACCTCTGTGCTTGACGCTATCGCTTGGGCGCTTGGCGGTGACAAGTATAAGCCGTCCTCTCCTCAGCGTGAGGGGTCTGTTGTCGAACCGCACTTGAAGATCACCCTCGATAATGGTATCGTGGTGGAGCGTTCGGGCAAGAACAGCTCACTCAAAGTCACCGACAGCACAGGCAAAAAAGGCGGTCAACAGCTTTTGAACAGCTTCGTTGAGCAGTTCGCACTTGACCTGCCGAAGTTCATAAATCAGTCAAGCAAGGAAAAAGCTTCAACTCTGCTGAAAATAATCGGTGTGGGCGATACGCTCTATCAGTTGGAGCATAAGGAACATTCCCTCTATGACCAGCGTACCGCTATCGGCAGGATAGCAGACCAGAAGTCTAAGTTTGCAAAGGAAATGCCCGTGTATGCAAACGTTCCTTCCGAGCCTGTTTCGGCTTCGGAGCTTATCAGACAGCAACAGGATATACTTGCTCGCAACGGCGAAAATCAGCGTAAGCGTGACCAGAAAGAATACTACGAAAAGCAGTTGGAGCTTGCTAAGTCCGCCTATGAACGTGCAAAAGCAAGCTATGAAGCGGCAGCGAACAACTTCAAGCTTGCAAGCCTTGACGCAGAAAACCTCTTGGACGAAAGCACAGCGGAGCTTGAAAAGAATATCTCAGATATTGAGGAGCTGAACAAGAAGATAAGAGCAAACCTTGACAGGGAAAAAGCTGAGATAGATGCTGAGGACTACCGTTCACAGTATACATATCTCACTGAGCAGATAGAGGACGTAAGGCAGGCAAAGACTGACCTGCTGAGCGGTGCCGACCTGCCCCTTGAGGGTCTTTCCGTTGAGGACGGAGAGCTGCTGTATAACGGGCATAAGTGGGACAGTATAAGCGGAGCTGAACAGCTTATCGTCGCTACCTCTATCGTGAGAAAGCTCAACCCTGACTGTGGTTTTGTCCTGCTGGACAAGCTTGAACAAATGGATACCGACACCCTTGATGACTTCGGCAAGTGGCTTGAAGCACAGGGCTTGCAGGCGATAGCCACAAGAGTTTCCACAGGTGACGAGTGCAGTATCATTATCGAGGACGGCAGGTCAATGGACAATGATAAGGAAGAAAACACAGAAACGAAAACTTGGAAAGCAGGTGCATTTTAATGTATGAGATAACATCAGGAGTTGTAAGCTCCGCACAGAAAGTCGTGATATATGGTCCTGAGGGCATAGGCAAATCCACCTTTGCGGCTCAGTTCCCCGACCCTGTATTTATTGATACAGAGGGCAGCACAAAGAAGCTGAACATCAGACGTTTTCCTAAGCCAACAAGCTGGGAAATGCTCAAAAACGAGGTAAAGGAAGCTATGAATGGCAGGCTCTGCAAGACCCTTGTCATTGATACATTTGATTGGGCTGAACAGCTTTGCATTGAAACTATCTGCTCGGCACATCAGAAGAAAGGCATTGAAGATTTCGGCTACGGCAATGGCTATGTTTACGAGAAAGAGGAGATAGGCAAGTTTCTTAATCTCTTGCAGGAGGTAGTTGACAGCGGTATCAACGTTGTACTTACGGCTCACGCTCAGATGAGAAAGTTTGAACAGCCTGACGAGCTGGGCGCTTATGACCGCTGGGAGTTAAAGCTCGGCAAGAAAACTTCTTCTCAGATATCGCCTCTTGTGAAAGAATGGGCAGATATGGTGCTGTTTGCAAACTACAAAACATATGCAGTAGCTGTGGATAAGGACGGCAAGAAGTTCAAGGCTCAGGGCGGTGACCGTGTTATGTACACCACACATCACCCTTGCTGGGATGCTAAAAATCGTGACGGACTTCCGTCTGAAATGCCTTTTGAGTATAGTGGTATAGCTCATCTGTTTGTGTATACACAGCCTGCTGAAATGCCTAAGCCTGTGCCTGCACCGACAGTTCAGACAGCACAGCCTACACAGACCGCACAGACTGCCACACAAAAATCGGACGAGCCTCTTACTGATCTCAGCGGCTTTGAGGACGTTGCACCACCTATCGTTATCCCTGATGGCATACCGAAAGCGCTTGCAGACCTTATGAGAGCCAACAACGTAAGCGAATCGGATATACGTCTTGTGGTATCTCAGAGAAACTATTTCCCTGTCTCTTATACACATCTCCGAGCCCACGAGACCCTAAGACATCTCGTA
>ENA-UAIR01000271-UAIR01000271.1-human-gut-metagenome-genome-assembly--contig:-NODE-271-length-10476-cov-3.843297_pt1 | contig 10476 bp, 6 predicted proteins | sample MGYA00244421_ERZ654393 | MGnify/ENA primary metagenome ERZ654393 (study PRJEB26926, sample SAMN06165162) | human gut metagenome | biome: ENVO:00009003; feature: ENVO:2100002; material: ENVO:00002003... | reverse complement strand
CGTCGGCAGCGTCAGATGTGTATAAGAGACAGACCGTGTTAAAAACAAGCCTTTCAAAAACGCAAAAGCGGGACGTCGAGGGCGCCGTCCCCCTACATATACTGCAAAAATGTTTTGTGAAATTTGCCGAAAACAAAAACCCTCCCCAAATGGGAAGGCTTTGTTTTAAGGAAATGTATTATTAAAGGATAATTATTATGCAAATTTATATAAATTCTATTTTTCTGTAGGAGTCGATAGCACCTTGATGTTTAACGCTTTCACCGCAGAATTTATTTGAAAACGCTATACAGCGTTCTAGCTGTGCATTGTCAAGGTCACAAAGACATTCGGCGGTCACATTGAGAGTTTTCAGTGCATATAGGAACGAGCCTATAAATCCGTCTCCTGCACCTGTTGTGTCAACGGCTTTCACCTTTTCGCTCTCTGCAAAAGCCTGAGCGTTATTTGTGAAAGCATATGCTCCCTCTGAGCCGCAGGTGTATATCACAAGCTTCACATTGCCTGTGAAAAGCTTTGGCAGAGCGGCTTTGATGTCGTTTTCACCTGTGATAAATCCAAGCTCTTCGTCTGATATCTTCACAATGTCAGCCATTGGTATAAACTCATTCACGGTATCATGCAGAGCTTTCTTGTCGTTCCAAAGAGGAAAACGCAGATTAGGGTCAAAGCTTATCATTGCGCCTTTTTGACGTGCATAGGCGATAGCCTTTCTGTGTGCGTCTTTCATCGGAAAATCTCCAAGTGAAACACTGCAAAAATGCAGTGCGTATGCGTCCTCAAACCATTCTTCTTTTACCTGCTCCGCTGAAAAAAGCATATCTGCGGAGGGCTTTCTGTAGAATGAGAACGTCCTGTTGCCGTCATTTTCAAGGCTCACAAAAGCCAAAGCTGTGTTCGCCTTGTCGGTGAAGCTCACAAGGGAAGTGTCGATTCCAGCCCTTGCAAGGTCGCCTGCTATCTTCCTTCCGAATGGGTCATCACCAAGCTGAGTGATAAATTTCGAGCTTCCACCAAGGACAGTGAACGCTCCGCATACGTTTGCAGGCGCTCCGCCGATTTTAGGGCTGAAAGCCGTTACTTCTTCAAAGGCACAGCCTGTCTGTGCAGGAATAAAATCTATCAGTGCTTCGCCTATGGCAAAAAGTGTGTTTCCCATTGCAGTTCCTCCTCTCAGATGTCCCAGACCTGTGCCTCAAAGCCGTTTACTTTAAGCTTTACGCTGTCATTATCGGGATATATTCTTGTTGACATTACAGTTTCACCGTCATTGATATACACCTCAATGCTTGACATATCTGCGATAACTCTTATGTTTCTTACACTGTCTATCTCTGCATTTCTTGTTGTTCTGCCACAGCCGTATTTTTCATCGGTAAATCTCATTGAAAAAAGCTGCTTTTCTTTATCAAAGCCAAGCTCCAGCTTGCCGTCAAGGGATATGCTGAAGCTGTCCGCAGGCTCACCGTCAAGCTCAAATGGCAGAGGATATTCTGCAGTTTGACCGCTGCTCTGACGGCGTGCGTTGCTTTTAAGCTCGTCAAATTCAGCTATAGGCTGCTGTCTGAGCTTGCCGTTGGGTGCAATAGTTACAACTCTCGGTATGGTAAGGCAGTGCTGCCAGCCAAGCTCAGTTGTGGCATTGCCGTAGACCTTGTTATCCATGCCAAGCCAGCCTATGAGTATCCTCCTGCCCTGTGGGTCAAGAAATGTCTGCGGTGCATAGAAGTCAAAGCCCATGTCCCACTCGGTGAAATCGCCTAGAACGCTGTCCTCAAGCTTGCCCTGAACGGGGAAGTAGCCTGATTCGTTAAGGTTCTGCCACTTTGTTTCATAGTGAGGCATACCCTGCGGGCAGGTGCTTAAAAAGCCTTTGCCGTCTATCTCGAAATAGTCAGGGCATTCCCACATATAGCCGTAGCCCTCTTTGTATACCTTGCCGGTGTATTTCCAGTTTACAAGGTCGTCAGATTCGTATACAAGCACACAGCCCTCGTCGTCAAGAGTTCTTGCACCCAGCACCATTTTCCATATGTCGCCCTCTTTCCAAACCTTTGGATCTCTCACATGGCATGAGCAGAAATCAGGGTAGTCGCTGTTTCTGAGAAGTACCTGCTTTTCACTAATATTGCTTCCGTCTGTGGTGGTGACGTGGATAACGTTTGCACCTCTGCCGGCTTTGACATAATCATAATCGCCTATCATCTTCACATTACCTGTGTAGAAAATATGCAGAACACCGTCGTTTTCAATGGCGCTTCCTGAGTAAACACCATGGCTGTCCTCAGGAATGTCAGGCATCATAACTGCTCTGTCATAAGTCATGTGCATAAGATCGCTGCCGTGATAATGTCCCCAGCCTCTTGGCGTGTGACCGTCAGCGGCAATTGGGCTGTACTGAAAATAAACATGATATTCGCCCTTGTAAAAGCTCAGACCGTTCGGGTCATTGAGCCAGCCGTCAGGCGGTTCGATATGAAATCTCTGACGCCATTTTGCGTTCTTTATTCTTTCTCTGTTTTCCAGTTTTTCTTTGTTATCCATTTATATCCTCTCCTTTTAATGCGTTGACTATAATTATTGACGGTTTGTCTGTACTTTATGCGTTTACCTTTATTAGCTTATCTCCTATAGTCACTTCTGTGCCTTCTTCTGCAAGCTCCTCAACGGAGGTAAATTCGTCTGAATTGCCCACAAGAACAGGTGTGATAGTCTGATAGCCCTTGCTCTTTATAAAGTCCATATCGAAAGTGATAAGCGTCTGTCCCTTTGTTACTCTGTCGCCCTCAGAAACGTAAGCCTTGAAGCCCTCGCCTTTAAGCTCAACAGTGTTTATTCCAACGTGGATAAGAAGCTCCTTGCCGTTGTCAAGCGTCAAACCAATTGCATGGAAAGTGTCAAACAGCGTTTCTACTTTTCCGTCACAAGGCGCTACGACCTTGCCCTCAGTAGGTTCTATTGCCACACCAAGACCAAGTATGCCCTGCGCAAAGGTCTGGTCAGGAACGTTTTCAAGCTTTACAGCCTTGCCGCTAAGCGGAGCTGTGATAATGCCGTCATCTGCTGCGTCTGCATTTTCAGCCTTTGTTTCCATAGCCTGTGCAGACTGTTCAGCCTTTTCTGTCTTGTTTTCGGAAGGCTTGTTCTCGTTTCTTATCTGCTCGTTGTTCGTGCCGAAAAGCCAAGTAAGAGTGAATGCAACGCCCATTGCTACAGCCATTGATATTATATACTTCACTGGGTGGTTGAGTGTAAGAAGTATTGCAAATATTCCTGTTACACCTGTTGCAGTTGCGCCAAGGTGGAGGATAGAAGCGACCATTGCTCCGCAAGCACCGCCGATAGAGCCGAATATGAAAGGCTTTACAAATCTAAGGTTTACACCGAATATTGCAGGCTCTGTGATGCCAAGCATACAAGACAGTGCAGAAGGATAAGCCATTGATCTTATCTTATTGTTCTTGCTTCTTACTGCCACTGCAAGGCAGGCAGCTCCCTGAGCCATGTTTGCGGCAGATGCCAGAGGCAGCCAATATGTCGCACCATATTTAGCAAGCTGACCAATGTCGATAACAGTGTACATATGGTGTATACCGCCAACAACTGTTGTTGAATAGAAACCGCCCATTATGAACGAGCCAATGCCGAATGGGATAGTGATAAGCTTCTGAACGCCTGTGATAATGCCATTTTCAAGGGCAACGAATACAGGACCGATAAAGGTGTAAACGAGAAAAGCTGTTACTGTAAGGCTCACAAGAGGTGTAACGAAAAGGTCGACAATGTCAGGCACTTTCTTGTGAAGCTTTTTCTCGATGTTCGCAAGAATGAATGAAGCGATTATGATAGGAATTACATGACCCTGATAGCCTACCATGTGAACGTTGAACAGACCAAATATGGAGAACGTCTGCTCATATCCGTTTGTGGAAACTGTCCAAGCGTTTTGCAGGTCAGGGTGGATAAGGAACATTCCTATTACCGCACCAAGATAAGGGTTGCCACCGAACACCTTAGTTGCCGAGTAGCCAATAAGTATCGGCAGGAATGTGAACGCTGCATTTGAAAGCAGTTTGAATATTGTGAAAACATATCCATTTGTGTCAAGGGAGATAAAGCCGTTTGAAGCCATGAAATTCAAAGCTTCCATTATTCCCATGATAAGACCGCCTGCAACGATAGCAGGGATTATAGGTACGAATACGTCACCGAGAGTTTTGATAAGTCTTTTGAACCAGTTTTGCTTCTGAGCCACCTGAGCCTTGACTTCGTCCTTTGAAGAGGCTTCCACGCCTGCCTCTGCGATAAATTCGTCATAGACCTTGTTTACCGTTCCGGTGCCTATGATGATCTGAAGCTGTCCTGAAGCTTCAAAAACGCCCTTTACAACATCAATGTTCTCCAGGGTATCCTTTTGTATCTTTGAGTTGTCTGCGATTATAAGTCTTAATCTTGTGGCACAGTGTGCGGCACTGACCAGATTTTCCTTTCCGCCTATAGCAGAAAGTATCTCACGAGCTGAACTTCTGTGATCCATAATATCCCGTCCTTTGCTTGCTTTTTTATTATTTTGTCCGAACTATGTTATTTTATCAGTTTCATCATTTATGTGATACCGATTTCATTAACTATATTATAACCCATGGCAGTGTATTTGTCTATTGACAAATAATATAAACTTACAAGGAGGTATTACAAGGTTTCACACAGTTTCACATTTTTTTCTCTGTAGACTCACGCTCTTCCAGCTCAAAATCGAGCGTCAGCGTCCTTGGTATAGAGCTTTCTCGTTTAAGTGAATTGAGCAGCATTTGTGCCGCTTCTATGCCTGCGGTGCGATAATGAAAATGCACAGAGGTCAGGGGAGTGGACGTGACATTACAAAGCTGAGAGTCGCCAATACCTGCTATCATTATATCCTCTGGTACTTTCAATCCCTGCTCACGGCAGGCAAGGAGCGCGCCTGCGGCAAGATTGTCGGTGGCACAGAAAATGTGGTCGTACCTTCTGCCGCTTCTCAGTAATGTCAAAGCCCTTTTGTAGCCTGAGTCCATTTTAAATTCAGCCGTCTGCATATCAGACTTTTCAATGTTGATGCCGTTATCAGAAAGGGCGTGGAGAAACCCGTCTTTTCTTGCCTGACCTGCCGCCTTGTCCTGCTCGGTAACACCGATAAAAGCGGGCTTTTTGCAGCCTTTGTCAAGCATAAGCTTCTCTGCGGTATAGGCGGCTTTGTAATCGTCATGACAAACGCAGTTTGCACCCTTGTATTCCTGTCCCACAATTACCACCGGAACACGCATTTTTTTCAGCACAGCGTCATGGAGCGGAGTGAAAACAGAAGCCAAAAAGATAACTCCGTCAACACGATTGCTTCGGAAAAGCTCCAGATATTCCACTTCTTTCTTTGGGTCGTTGGCAGAGTTCACAAGCAAAAGCTGATAGCCCTGCTCACTGAGTACCTGACTTATTCCCTCCACCTCTCTTGCACAGCTCTCGCTTGAAAGCTTCGGTATAATAACCCCCACAAGCTTTGTCACCCTTGTTCTCACGTTCTGCGCCTGAACGCTTGGGGCATAGCCTGTGGCTTCTATGGCGGCTTCAATAAGCCTGCGCTTTTCTTCGCTCACATAGCCGTCGTTGAAATATCTGCTCACAGCAGATTTTGATACTCCTGCGGCTTTTGCAAATTCGGTAATGTTCATTGCTCGTCACTCCTTTTATTATATTATACCACTGCACTATGAATTTTCAATATGGTTTCATATGAATATTTCATATATAATGTGAAACTGTTTCAACTTAAAAAAAACTGCCGCACCCAATCGGTACAGCAGTTATGAAAATCTATTTCACTATGGCATGAAGCTTCCATTTTCCACCCTTGTATCTTATAAGGCTCACCGTAGCGGTCACAAACCACGTTGCAGCGGTGGTGTACCATATGCCCCAATAGCCTATGAAAGCTATCCTTGTGAGGATAAGTGAAAGACCTATCCTGCATATTACCTCCGCCATGCCGTTTGCAAGGGCATAGTTTGTGTCGCCTGCTCCGTTTAAAAAGCCCCTTGTGGTGTGGATAATACCCAGCGACCAGTAGAAAAGTGAGGTTATGATAAGCGCTTTTGCCGATATGCTTATAACAGTCTTGCCCTTGACAAACCAAGATGTTATCGCTCCACCGAACAGTGCGAACAGCACAAGCACCACTGCCGAGAATATCACCGATATCTTTATTGCACAAGCAAGACCTTTCTGCGCACGTTTTTCTTGTCCTGCGCCGATATTCTGTCCTGTGAATGTTGAAACCGCCGCATTAAGTGAAGAAAACGGCTGTTGAACGAACTGCTCGATACGCATTGAAACTGTGTATGCCGCCATGACCGTTTCGCCAAAGCCGTTTGTCACACGCTGGAGAGCCACCATTGATACCGAGATAAGTCCGTTTTGTATGGCGATAGGCACGCCTGTTTTCACACAGCGGTTCATCATGTCCTTGTCGGCGTGCAGATCGTCGGCGGTGAGCTTTATCTCTCCACTCACTGCAAAACAGTACACAATACAAGAAATGGCAGAAAGTGCCTGCGTAAGCACTGTAGCCCATGCCGCACCTGCTATGCCGAATTTGAATACCACCACAAAAAGCAGGTCAAGGAGGGCGTTTAGCAAGCTTGCTGCACCCAAGAATATCAGCGGTGTTTTTGAGTCGCCCAAAGCCCTCATTATGGCGTTTATCCAGTTGTATGCTGCCACCGCTATCGTTCCGCCGCAGGCTATCTGCATATAAGCCACAGAATCTCCGATAAGCTTGTCAGGAACTTTCAAAAGCTCCAGTATAGGTTTTGCGGCAGGCACGGATAAAAGGCTTATTACAATGCCGAATATAGCCGTGACAAGCGCTGAGTTGAATACTGCCGACCGCAGGGCTTTTTGCTTGCCTGCACCGAAATACTGTGCGACAATTATTCCTGCACCCACCGACAGCCCTATGCAAAGGGTGTAAAAAAGATAAGTGATAGAGCCTGTAGCACCAACAGCGGCAAGGGCGTCATCGCCCAGATAACGCCCCACCACCATAGTGTCCACTATATTGTATGTCTGCTGCAAAAGATTTCCTGCAAGCAAGGGCAGTGAAAACATTATTATGTGTCGCATTTCACTGCCTTGTGTCATGTCTGTTGTTCTGCTTATTTTAGTCATTATTTTCCTTACGCTTCTTTCTGGCTATGCCGTATATCACTGCACCAACTGTCGCAGCAGCGCAAACGCCTGCGCCAACAGCTATAGGAAGCTTGCTTTTGCCTGACTTTTTGCTTTCAGGCTTTGCAGGCTTTTCCTGCTCAAATGGAATCTTTCCGCCTGTTACCTGCATAGCGTCAATTGTATATTTGCCTGATTTTATAGTTACCTTTGCGGTGTGAGCGCCCTCAGCCAAGCCCTCAAAATGGCATGATATCTCACGCTGACCAGTTCTTGAAACTGTCACCATCTGCTCTTCACCGCCGTCTATGGATACCCCAAGTATAGCGTTTTCTCTTGTTTCACCTGAAAGCGCAAAGCCTGTGCCCTCAAAGCTTATTGTGAAAGAGTCACCCTCGCCGCCCTTTGATGAGGTGCGCTTGTAGTTTTTGAAACTGCTCATAAGGTTGTGCTCCCAATTGCCCTCGAAAGTGAAGCAAGAGTCTGTTTCGTCAAAGCGTGTAACATATGTGTCACTGCCCTCTATAGGCTCAGCAGAGAAGTTGTCAAAGCTGTTTTTGTTGTATGAGCTGAAAAGTGCCGCTCTGCCTGCGCTGATAAGGGACTCGCCTTCGTTCACAGTGTATTCAGCCACCATGTTTCCGTCAACATATCCACGGATAACGTTGTTTACAGCCTCGACTTTAAGCTTGTGAGAAGTCGTGCCGTCAAAGCCGTCTATGCTTCCACTGCTAAGAGTGCCGTCATTTGCTTTAAGCTCCCAGCTTCCGTTTTCATAAAGCTTTATCCAATATCCACTGTATGAGTTACAGCCAAGCGTGTATCTCAGACCAACGCCCACATAGTTTGATTCTGTGTCCTGTGAAGCCTCAAAAGCGACGTCAACATTCACTGAGTAGTTATACCACCTGTCGTCACCGAATGTGGTCACAGGTTCAGGGGTATAGCCCCACTCGTTGGCTTTCATGTCAGCCGTTATCTGCTGAACTAGCATATTGCCCTTGTCGGTCTTTTCCACCTCGAAAGCACCGCCCTGATCTGTTGTGTATCTTGGCGCATTGCCCCTTGATGAAAGATAATTCTCAGGATAGCCTGCATACTCAAAATCGTCCGAATATGGAAGCTTCAAAACAGTGCGTTCGCTCTCGTCAGCGTTTTTGTATTCTGTGCGCTCAGGTGTAACAGTAGAAATTGTCACAATAGAATTTGGCTTCACTGTCACAGAATATGTATAAGCTCCGCCGTTCTCTGTAGGGGTTATATCCTCAGTTTTCTTGAAATAATTCTCGTCATATCTGCCGTCAATGCTGTCAGGACCTCTTGTTTCCCATACGCTCACGTTTGAGAAAGCCTTGTCAAGTCCTGATACCTTGAGATCATACTGTATAGGCTCGCTTGTGGTGTTTGTGATAACAGTGCTGTAATCGCCTGTTTCTGTGTCTGTGGCAGTCATGTAGCTGTAAACTGCGTCAACGATTGCGTGTCCGTCACCGCCTTTTTGACCGTCGTTGTAACAGCCGCTGTCAACGAACGCCCAGCCTTTTTCAATAAACTGTGAGAAGTGCAGTGACATATAAAATCCGCTGTCAAGCATATAATAACCGCTCCAAGGGTCGCAGGCTGAGATAAGCTGTTTCTGACAGTAGCAAGCGCCGTCATAGTATGCCGACACAACAGGCTGATACTCATAAAGTGTCATTTTGCCGTTTGGATACATTCCGATTATTCTGTTTGCAATATCAAGGGTGCCATTTATGCCTGCCAATCCTGAGCCGTCATATCTGTATGTACCCTGCGCATATGCCATTGGCGAGCTTGCTTCGCTGAACCAAAGCTCTTTGTTTTCTTCGTATGCAAGCTTCTGAGCGTTCTCAGTGGAATCGCTTGTGTAATGGCTTCCCACCACGTCAACAACGTTCATAAGTTCGCTGTCCTCATACATTCTGTCAGCAAAGCCCCATGTGCAGACCTCTTCTCCACCGACTATCTTTATCTTTGAGTAGTCATAAGGGGTGCCTTTTTCACTTTTAAGATGTGAGGAAAGATATTTCACCCATTCAGGGTCAGCTCCACGCTCATTCTGCACAGCACTTACATAGTCAAATTCAAGTCCATATGTTTCATAAGCGGAGTCAAGGGTGTTTTTATACCATTTGTATCTTGCAACATAAACGTCGGAAGCGTCAGATACCCACTTTGGTTCACTCCACCAAAGCATATCCAAGGTGAGGTCAGGATTTATTTTCTTTGCATCAGCGGCAAGCTGGTATGCCGCACCTCTTGTTACGTCAGCCTTTTCGTCCTCTGTTCTCATTACAGACGGTTCTGTGCCTGATGATGAGTTTATATCCGCACCCATTTCCAACTTAAGGTGAGTAATGCCGATACCCTCTTTGCCAAACATATACTCCATTATCTGCTCATATACATCAGGGTGTTCAGCCTTGTAATCCAGCAGAAGCCTTGATGAGTTGTTTGCGCTCACCATGCCTGCCCCTCTGTAGCGCATATTTTCTTTGAGCTGAGCCGTAGTTCCGTCAATAACTATCTCTCTTGTATTATTTGTATTGCTATCGTTCACCGTTGTTCCCTCCGCACTGCAATTGTAAGCGCCTGCGCTAGATATCATCATGACCAATGCTGACACCATTGACGCGCTCCTTTTTAGTATCGTCATAAGTTATCCTCCTTGCATAAAGCATGGCTTCTTGTTTTCTTATGACAATTATAAGCTTAAAGGAGTGTATGGTCAATCTGAAATATTTTGCATATTATTAAGATACGAACATTTTACTTTGAAATATGCTAAGAAAATTCTAATAAAGCTTAAAATATTATTACAAACCTGTTCCTCTTGAACGACGGTATTCTCTTGGCGAAACGCCCTCCAGCTTTTTGAAAACGATGCTGAAATAGTTTCTGTCCTCATAGCCCACCTGCTTGCCTATGTCGCCTATGTCAGAGTCGGTGTTAAGAAGCAGAGATTTTGCCTGAGAGATACGTCGTTTTGCAATATATTCAAGGGGACGCATTGAAGTTTCTGCTTTAAAAACACGGCAGAAATGTTGTACTGACACTCCAGAAAGTCCTGCAAGTGTTTCTGCGGTGATATCCTCCATGTATCGGCTGTCAATATACAAAAGCGCCTGCCTTGTAATGCTTCCCACGTTGTTTCGGCTGTCAGGGAAAAGCATTGCAGTTCTCATGGCGAGGATATATACATACACCTGTCTCTTATACACATCTCCGAGCCCACGAGACCCTAAGACATCTCGT
>ENA-UAIR01000254-UAIR01000254.1-human-gut-metagenome-genome-assembly--contig:-NODE-254-length-10996-cov-3.561832_pt1 | contig 10996 bp, 9 predicted proteins | sample MGYA00244421_ERZ654393 | MGnify/ENA primary metagenome ERZ654393 (study PRJEB26926, sample SAMN06165162) | human gut metagenome | biome: ENVO:00009003; feature: ENVO:2100002; material: ENVO:00002003... | reverse complement strand
GGCTCGGAGATGTGTATAAGAGACAGGTCCCATACCGGTCAGGATAAGGGCAGCACAAAGGCAGGCCCGGTAAATCCGCAGTCTGCGCACCTTCTGTTTCCAGAGCTGCAAAATGATGACTGCATCTTCTCCTGCCTGCCTTTTTACTTTTTCCGTTTCTGTGATCCATAGTTTCATACGCATTCCCCCGCTATACTTCTGTCATTGCTGTATAGGGTATAGTGTACGTCACATTCCTATTTTTAGTCTGTGATCACCGGGAATTGCGGTTTACAGTTTTCTCCAGTTTAACCACAAATGACCACATTCCCGCTGCTTTTATATTCCTCCGGGCAGCCGTCCGTCAGAATCGTTCCACTCTGAAACGCCCCGAAGGTCACAGAGCTGACATTTCCGAACTTAGAATGATCTGCCAGAATAAAACATTCTCTGCATTGTCCCATGGCAGTCTTTTTCACCATGGCCTCATTCATATCCGGTGTGGTCAGGCCACTCTGCCTGCTGATCCCATTGGTCCCGAAAAAGCCTTTGGTAAAATGATAACTCTGCAGATTCATCAATGCCTGATTACCTACCACGGCCTCTGTGGAACCCTTCAATTCTCCGCCGACCAGATACACACGGAATCCCGCTGCTGCCAGTGTTTTGGCATGAGCTACTGCATTGGTCACGAAAATGGCACTTTTCTCTGTCAGAAAAGAAAGCATGCTTGCCGTTGTGGTTCCGGCATCCAGATAGACAAAATCCTCTGGCTGGATGAGAGCTGCTGCCCTCGCCGCCACCAGCTGTTTGGCTTCCACATTCACCGTTGCCTTCTGTTCTACCGTAGGCTCATGGGTTGCCACCGTACGGTCTAATGCCACTGCTCCGCCGAAGACCTTCACCAGCTTCCCGGCATTATGCAATGCTGTGATGTCCCGGCGTACCGTGGATTCCGACGTATTTAACAGATCTTTTACCTCGGCCACCGTAATGCTGTTTTTTTCTTCCAATAATTTCAGAATGATCTCATAACGTTGTTCTGTCAGCATAAATTGTTATTTTCTCTTTCCTTTGTCACATCTGTCTCCAGTATGATCTTACGCACGGGAAGAATACTTCCGGGAGACATGGATAATTCATCAACACCCATAGCCAGAAAACGTCTGGTCAACGATGTATCTGCACCCAGTTCTCCGCAGATACCTGCCCAGATTCCGGCCTTATGCGCATTTTCCACGACCATCTGTATCATACGCAGCACTGCGGGATGATGCGGATCGTAAAATGCATCCAGCTTCGGATTCTGCCTGTCGATGGCCAGTGTGTACTGGGTCAGATCGTTAGTACCGATACTGAAGAAATCCACTTCCTTCGCCAGCTCTGCACTCATCATGACAGCAGCCGGTGTCTCGATCATAATACCCTGCTTCGGTTCTCCGAAAGCCACACCCTGTTCTGTCAGTTCCTGCTTTACCTCTGCCACGATTTCCTTGATCTGATGTACTTCCTCCACACTTATAATCATAGGATACATAATGGAGATATTACCAAATGCGCTGGCGCGGAACAGTGCACGGAGCTGTGTCTTGAAGATCTCCGGTCTGGTCAGACAGATACGGATGGCGCGGCATCCCATGGCCGGATTTTCCTCCGGCTCCATTTCGAAGTAATCGCACTTCTTGTCTGCACCGATGTCCAGTGTACGGATGATCACAGGCTTTCCCGCCATGGTCTCCGCCACAGTGCGGTAGATCTGAAACTGTTCTTCCTCGGTAGGGAAGGTTTCTCTCTCCAGATATAAAAACTCACTGCGGAACAGGCCGATACCGCCGGCATCGTTCTGCAATACGGCCGCCAGATCCTTGCTGTTACCTATATTAGCATAGAGCATGATCTTCTTACCGTCAATAGTGATATTTTCACGTCCCTTTAAGGTCTGGAGCAGTTCTTTCTTCTCCTGCTCCTCCTGCTTTAGCTGCTGCATTTTCGACAGAGTATCTTCATCGGGATCCACATAGATGCAGCCGTTTCGTCCGTCCACGATACCAAGTTTTCCGTCTATGGCATCGGTCAGAGGGATATCGGTGCCGATCAGTGCCGGAATGCTCATGGTGCGGGCCAGGATCGCCGTATGGGAATTCACGGATCCATGTACCGTTACAAAGGATAATACCAGATCCTTGTTCAACTGTACCGTCTCGGAGGGTGCCAGGTCGTCTGCCACAATGATCACGGGTTCTTCCGATGCCGCCATGCCTGCCGTTCTGCCACCCAGCACGCTTAATACGCGCTCGGAAATGTCTTTGACATCCGCAGATCTGGCTCTCATGTAGTCATCCTCCATGGAGGCAAACATCTGTGCAAAATTGTCTCCGGTGGAAGCCACCGCATACTCTGCATTCACCTGCTGCATATGAATGATGTTCTCAATGGATTCATTGTAATCATCATCCTCCAGCATCATCTGATGAATCTCGAAAATAGCTGCATTGGCTTCTCCCACTTCTTTCAAGGCTTTCTGGTACAGATTCTGCAGCTGCTCCATGGCGGTTTGTCTGGCCTGTCTGTAACGAGCGATCTCCAGGTCGGGATTCTCGATCTTCACACGCTTTACCTGCTGCTCATCCTTCTTATGAACACTGATCCTGCCAATGGCAATTCCGCCGAATACACTTTTTCCCTGGTAGACTTCCATGACTTTTCTCCTCTCCTGACGATAATATTATGATTACTTAGAGGTTTGCTTTGACAAATTCCGTAACAGCTGCATAAGCTGCTTCCTCATCCTCACCGTCGAAGGTCAGGGTGATCTCGTTGCCGGCCTTAACAGCCAGACCCATGATGCCGAAGATTCTCTTGCAGTCTCCGGTCTTGCCGTCCTTGGTCAGAGTGATGGCACTCTGGAATTCCTTTGTTGCCTTTACCAGTTCTCCTGCTGGGCGAGCATGGATACCTTCGGGATCTGTGATAACATATTTAAATTCTTTCATTTTCTTATCTCCTTTTCTGATTTTTTATATTACGGTAACTATTCAGCACCCACATTCGCAAAACCGCTCTTTCAGAGCTTCCCTTTTGCTCATGTGGTTACTTTTTTCTTCAATACACCAAACAGCAGTGCGGACACTACCGTACCTGCCACCAGTGCCACCAGATACATCACTGCGTTACCTACTACAGGGAATACGAAAATTCCACCGTGAGGTGCCATCAGTGTGCAGTGGAATGCCATGGACAGGGCGCCTGCCAGTGCCGAACCGATGATGCAGGAAGGAAGCACATGCAGAGGATCGGATGCTGCAAAAGGAATCGCACCTTCGGTGATGAACGCCAGGCCCATGATGAAGTTGGTGGGACCTGCGTCTCTCTCTTCCTTGGTGAATTTATTCTTGAATAACAGGGTTGCCAGTGCAATGGCACAGGGAGGAGTCATACCTCCGATCATAACAGCTGCCATGATGTCATAATTGCCTGCAGCGATCGCTGCCGTTCCGAATACATAAGCTGCCTTGTTGAAAGGACCACCCATGTCAATCGCCATCATGCCGCCCAAGATCAACCCCAGTACAACTCGGCTGGAATCACCCATTCCGCTTAAGAAATTGTTCAATCCGGTATTGATACCGCCCATGATCGGTTCTACCACGAAGTTCATTGCCAGTCCCATGATCAGGATACCCACTACCGGGTAGATCAGTACCGGTGCCAGCTTTTCAATGGCATCGGGAAGCTTATCGCAGATCTTGCGAAGTCCCAGGATCAGATAGCCTGCCAGGAAACCTGCTACCAGTGCACCCAGGAATCCGGACTTTCCGTTGGCTGCCAGCATACCGCCTACAAAGCCAAGCGCCAGCGCCGGTCTGTCGCCGATTGCCATACCGATGAAGCCCGCCAGTACCGGAAGCATCAGACCGAATGCCACGCCGCCGATATTCTTGAACATTGCGGCTATGGGAGTAATCGTACCAAAGTTACTTCTCTGATCTGCGGGAAGTGCATTGATATCAACGTTCAGTCCGTCGATCAGGAATGCAATTGCGATCAGAATACCTCCGCCGACTACGAAAGGAAGCATATGGGATACGCCGTTCATCAGCTGGGTATAGATCTTATGAGCTGCGCTTTCCTTACCGGTTACGGCTGTAGTTGTTTCACTGCTTTCCCCGTGGAAAACTTCCACGTTTCCACTCATTGCCTGTTTTACCAGCTGGTCTGCCTTGCCAATACCGTCGGATACCTGACAGCTGATGACTTTCTTGCCGTTAAAGCGGTCCATGGGTACTTTGGCATCAGCCGCCACGATGATGCAGTCCGCCGCTTCAATCTCTTCTGCAGTCAGTACATTTTTTGCGCCTGCGGAGCCTCTGGTCTCAATCTTAATCTGACAGTCTGCTGCTCTGGCTGCCTTTTCCAATGCTTCTGCTGCCATATAGGTATGAGCGATTCCAGTCGGACAGGAGGTCACTGCCAACAGCTTAAAGCCTTTCTTCTCCTCGGTGGTAATACCGGTATCACTTAATCTGTCATCAATGCTCTTGGCACTTTCATCTGCTGCATCAATGATCTGTAAAAACTCATCTACGCTTTTTGCGTTTCTCAGGGAAGTGGTAAAATTTTCATCTATCAGCATCACGGACAGTTTGCTCAGCACATCCAGATGTACATTATCCTTTGTATTCGGTGCTGCAATCAGGAACAGTAAGGTCACCGGTTCCCCGTCCAGAGATTCATACTCCACACCGTTTTTGATCACCATGGCTGCCAGTCCGGGGGCTTTTACCGCATCACATTTTCCGTGAGGGATCGCAATTCCCTCTCCGATTCCCGTGGTACTCTCTTCCTCTCTTGCATAGACCTGTTCACGATACTTCTCCACATCAGACAGCTTTCCGCTTTTTGCCATCAGTTCCACTGCCAGATCCAATGTTTCCTTTTTGTCAGCCGGTGCCGCATTTAGGGAAATACTATTTTTGTCCAAAAGATCTGTAATTCTCATGTTGTGACCCATCCTCTCTTTTTATATTTATCATTGTTATTGTTCTACCTGCTGTAATACCTGCAAGACTTCTCCTCTGGTGGCCAGATTCTCGGAAAATGCACTGGCGCTTCCTGCAGCAATTCCCATATGGAACGCATGTACATAATCTTTCTTTTCCATCCATCCTGTCAGGAAACCTGCCACCATGGAATCGCCTGCACCCACACCATTGACCAGTGTTCCCTTCGGTGCCGGAGCTCCCATGCTCTGTCCGTCCGCTGCGATCAATACTGCTCCTTCGCCTGCCATGGAAATCAGTACATTCTGTGCTCCCATCTCCTGCAGTTTCCTGCCGTATGGAACCACCTCTTCCCTTGTGGAGAGCTTCACACCGAAGATATCCCCCAATTCATGGTTGTTGGGTTTTACCAGAAAAGGATGATACGGCAATACCTTTACCAGCAGGTCTCTGGTGGCATCCACTACGGTGAGAACACCTCTTCCCTGAATTCTCTCCAGAATTCTCTGATAAATGTCATCCGGCATGGTATAAGGAATACTTCCTGCCAATACCAGGACATCTCCGTCTCCCAGTCTGTCAATCTTTTCCATCAGCTGTTCCAAAGCTTTTGCATCAATATCCGGGCCACAGCCATTGATCTCTGTTCCGTCAATACTTTTCAGCTTCAGATTGATTCTGGTCATTCCGTGATCGATTTTGATGAAATCAGCATTTACGCCAAACTCGTTCAATCTCCGGATCAGTTCCTCTCCGGTGAATCCCGCCGCATATCCCAGGGCTGTGGAATCCAGTCCCAGATTCTTCAGTACGATAGAGACATTGATTCCCTTTCCTCCCGGAAGAATCAGCTCTGATGAGGTTCTGTTCGTCATTCCCAGCTGAAAGTCATCCACGGATACGATGTAATCCAGTGACGGATTGAAAGTCACGGTACAAATCATTTCTATCCCTCCTGTCTGTCATCTTTCTTGTTCTTATGATGTTATTATATCTTCACATTCAGTCAAATTCAATCAATTTAATTCACAAATATGGTGCTTTATTTTGGTTGAATTTGCACAAAATAAAAGGATGAAATACTTCTTCATCCTTTTTCAATGTTTCTTTCACTATAGCATTTCCCTTATCTGGCTTCTTTAAACCCGTTTGCCTGTTCTTTCATTTCCTTTGCATTGGAAAGCGCCGCTTCCGTCAGTGCATCACTGCCTAACAGTCTTGCCAGCTCCGCCAGACTTTCTTCTTCTGCCACCTTGTGAATGTCCGTAATGGTCATATCATCGGTACTGCTCTTTTCAATAATGAAATGCACATCCGCCATGGCTGCGATCTGAGGCAGATGAGTGATACAGATGACCTGATGGGCTCCTGCCAGAATACTCAGCTGCTCCGCTACTTTCCATGCGGTTCTGCCGCTGATACCGGTATCGATCTCATCAAAGATCAATGTATCAATGGCATCTTTCCCTGCCAGTACCGTTTTGATCGCCAGCATCACCCGGGACAGTTCACCGCCACTGGCCACCTGGTTCAAAGGTTTCAGACTTTCTCCGGGATTGGTGGAAATCAGGAATTCCACATCATCATAGCCTTTTGTTGTAATGGCCTGACCGGGTCTGACTGCGATGTCAAATTCCACCGTCAGGAAATTGAGACCTATCAGCGCATCTTTCAATTTCTGCGTCAGTACCGCTGCGTTTTTTCTACGGATCTCAGACAGTTCTTCACAGGCTTTCTTCAGTAACGCCTGCTTTTCCTCCCACTCGGCGTTCAATTTCTGCATATAGGCATCATAATCCGCCAGTTTTTCCAGATAAGCTTCTTTTTCCTCTTTGTACCGCAGGATCTCTTCGATCGTGTTGCCGTATTTTCCCTTGAGGTGATTGATGGTATTCAGACGATCCTCTGTACTGCGAAAATCCTCTTCATCAAATTCCAGATCCGACATATATTCGGAGACATCATGATTGTAATCTGACAAAAGACTTTCCACCTCTGCCAACTGTTCCTCCATCTGTTCCAGTGCAGGATCATACATGGTCACACTACGCAATGCCCGCAGTGCCCTGCTCAAAGAATTCCCGGCACCGTCTTCCGCGTCATTGCCACTGAGTTGATAGCTCTCCGCCAGGCTTTCCGCAATTTTTCGGCTGTTGGACATTTTGCGGTACGCCTGTTCCAGTTCCTCATCTTCTCCGGGCTGCAGGGAAGCATCCGCGATCTCCTTTTGTTCAAATTCCGCCAGAGACTGTTCTCTGCTTCTGGAGGTATCATCCAGAGTTTCCTCTGTGATCTTTTTCTCCAGGGCAGTACACTCATGATAAAGTGCAGCCACCCGCCCTGCGCATTCTGCAAATTCCGCTCCCGCATAGGCATCCAGGATCTCCATATGTTTTTTCTTGTTTAGCAGAGACTGGTGCTCATGTTGTCCGTGAATATCGATCAGCAGCTCCGAAAGTTCCTTCACCTGCTTTGCCGTCACGGTCTCTCCATTGATGCGGCAGATGCTTTTCCCGGAGGAAAGTTTTCGGCTCAGGATCACGGTTCCGTCTTCCGAAGGTTCCAGATCCATGCTCTTTAATTTTTCCGCCAGCCTTTCTTCCTCGCAGTCGAAGACCAGTTCCACCAGACCGTTCTCTTCTCCCCGTCTGAGCATGTCTTTCTCGAACTTTCCTCCCAGTGCCAGATTCACTGATCCAATGAGTAATGATTTACCGGCACCGGTCTCACCGGTCAGTATATTCAGTCCTTCTCCGAACTCTACCTCTGTCTCCCGGATAAGAGCCAGATTTTTCACGCGTAAACTACGAAGCATGTATTTCCCCCTGTCTTACCTTTCTATCATCAGATGGATCTTGTCCATAAGGATCTGGGTATCTTCCACGGTCCGCACTGCCACCATGATCGTATCATCTCCGGCGATACATCCCACCACTTCGGAGAATTTCAGGGCATCCAGTGCCGCCGCCACTGCCATGGCCATGCCGGATACGGTCTTGATCACCAGAATATTCTGTGCCATGTCCATGGAGATAAAACCGTCTCTGAGGACGCGGATGTATTTATCTCCCATATGACTGTCATCCTGTTTTAAAATGACGTATTTCTGTTTGCCGCCACCGGTGGGTACTTTGGACAGCTTCAGTTCTCTGATATCTCTGGATACGGTAGCCTGTGTCACAGCAAAACCGGCTTCCTTCAGATAGCCCGCCAGTTCCTCCTGGGTCTCCACATCTCTTTTTTCTATAATCTCCACGATCTTGCGATGTCTTGTTTTCTTCATCTTGACCTCATGCCTTTCTCACAACAATTCGTCAGGAATCTCTCATTTTCCGATGCAATACATCCAGGAAGCTTACCTGATTCAGCTGAATAAACTCGGTGATCTTCTCCGACTGCACAATACGGATCCGGTCTCCGGTACACATGGTCACTTTGTGGCTGCCGTCATAATTGGCTTCCACGGTCTGGCTTTTGCCCTCTCTGCCACCGGGAATCTCTATAACGATCTCATCTTCCGGGGACAGGATAATGCTTCTCTGGTTCAGGCTGTGGGGGCAGATCGGTGTCAGGGTGATCAGTTTCGCCTTGGGCTCCACCAGCGGCCCGCCCGCCGACAGATTATATCCCGTGGATCCTGTCGGTGTAGTCACGATCATTCCATCTGCCTTGTAATGATTCAGAAGCTGTCCGTTGACATAGATGTTGAATTCTATGATCTGCAGGGATCCGCTTCGGGAAATGACGATGTCATTCAAAGCCCAGCCTTCCGACACGGTTCCATCCGCACAGCAGACTTTACCGTTTAACATCATTCTGCGTTCTTTCTTAAAATCATCCCGGATCAGGCGGTCCAGAGATTCCTCTAATCCAGACAGTTCGATCTCCGTCATATAACCTACGGTTCCCAGATTCACTCCGATGATGGGGACAAGGATCTTCTTCGTCTCTCTGGCTGCCTGCAGCACCGTGCCGTCGCCGCCCAATACGATCATGCAGTCCACATCTAACGGAATGTCCGTTGCTTCCTCTTCCGCCACGGAATCCGCTTCTTCCTTCCAGTCGGATTCCTTGACCTTTAATTTCACCGTACAGCCTTTGGTTTCCAGATAATTCTGGATCCGTTTCGTGGTCGCAAGCTCCTGATCCTTATGCTTGTTGGTATATATCAGAAAATGCTTCATAGCTTCGCACTCCTTGTCTGTTACAGGGTATGAGAGTTGTCTACGATACCTTTGATTACGGCATCCCATTCAGGGGTATAGGACAGTCCGGTCTTTTCCTCTATAATAGTCTGTAAGGCGCTCTCCGCTTCATGCTCGGTCAGCGCCAGCTTTTCTTCGGAGATCTCCTCCGGCTTACGGATATGTAGCAGATATTCGATATTGCCCTCCGGTCCCTTGATGGGGGAATATTCCAGATGCAGTACTTCGAAACCAATGCTGTCCGCATAGTCGATGATCTTGCGGATCACTTCCTCGTGGATCTGAGGCTCTCTCACCACACCGTTCTTGCCCACCTTGCCTCTGCCGGCCTCGAACTGGGGCTTGATCAGACACACCATCTGTCCGCCGGTCTTTAACAGATTTCTCGCCGGGATCAAAATCTTGGTCAGGGAAATAAAGGACACATCCACGCTGGCGAAATCCAGTGCATCCGGGATATCCTCCGGGGTCACATAACGGAAATTGGTCTGTTCCATGCATACCACCCGCTCATCATTCCGCAGTTTCCAGGCTAACTGCCCCTGTCCCACGTCCACGGAATACACCTTCGTGGCTCCGTTCTGGAGCATGCAGTCCGTGAAGCCTCCGGTAGATGCACCGATATCCATGCAGATCATGCCGTCCAGCAGAAATCCCCACTGTTCCATTGCCTTTTCCAGCTTCAGGCCTCCGCGGCTGACATATTTCATGGTATGATTTCTGACTTCCAGCTTGATCTTGCTGACATCAAATCCGGTGCCGGCCTTGTCTTCCTTCTGTCCGTTGACATAGACATTGCCCGACATTATGATGGCTTTTGCCTTTTCTCTGGAAGGAGCATACCCCTGCTCTACCAGAATCACATCCAGTCGTTCTTTCATCTTCGTCTCCTAATTATTTATAATCTTTCCAGAATTTTCTCCGTGATGCTTTCCGCATCCAATCCGATCTCCTTTTTCAAAAGCTCTACATTTCCATGTTCCACATAAGCATCGGGAATAGCTGCCATGACACATTTGATCCGTTTCTCGTGGTCATTCAGACAATCCAACACCTTTTCTCCGAATCCTCCGCTTTGGACATTTTCTTCCATGGTCACGATCATCTCATGATCTTCACAGGCCGAAAGTACTGCCTCTTCGTCAATGGGCTTGATAAATCTGGCATTGATGATACTTGCCTTGTAACCCTTTTCATGCAGAAGCTTCTGGACTTCCTCCGCTGTCTTTACCATACTTCCTATGGCAAACAATGCGATACCGCCCTCTCTTGCGATCCACTCCGCCTTGCCCAGTTCAATGGGAGCACGGTGTTCGGCAAGTCCGGCATAAGCCGTTCCTCTGGGATATCGCACCGCAATGGGCGCATCCAGTGCCACGGCAAACTTCATCATATCCGATAATTCCCATTTGTTCTTCGGCGCACAGATATGCATATTGGGAATTCCCGACAGATAGGTATAATCAAAAATACCCTGATGGGTCTCACCGTCACTCCCCACCAGCCCTGCACGATCTATAGCAAACACTACTGGCAGATTCTGAATACACACATCATGCAGGATCTGATCGTAGGCTCTCTGTAAAAATGAAGAATACACCGCAACAATAGGCTTCATGCCTCCTGCTGCCAGTCCTGCTGCGAAGGTCACCGCATGTTCCTCCGCAATTCCCACATCAAAGAACCGGTCCGGGTACATATTCCGGAAGCGCTTCAGTCCGGTACCGTCCGGCATGGCTGCCGTAATAGCCACTACCCGTTCGTCCCGCTGGCCCAGCTTGCACATAACAGTGGAAAACACATCCGTATAAT
>ENA-UAIR01000249-UAIR01000249.1-human-gut-metagenome-genome-assembly--contig:-NODE-249-length-11106-cov-4.136911_pt1 | contig 11106 bp, 8 predicted proteins | sample MGYA00244421_ERZ654393 | MGnify/ENA primary metagenome ERZ654393 (study PRJEB26926, sample SAMN06165162) | human gut metagenome | biome: ENVO:00009003; feature: ENVO:2100002; material: ENVO:00002003... | reverse complement strand
TACGAGATGTCTTAGGGTCTCGTGGGCTCGGAGATGTGTATAAGAGACAGTCATGGGACCTGTTGTAGACGTAGAGTTCGAGAACAATGATCTTCCCTTTATCAAGGATGCCCTGGAAGTATACAGTGAAGGCAAGCGTCTGGTCATGGAAGTGGCACAGCATATTGGCAACAATACCGTTCGCTGCATCATGCTGGGTGCCAGTGAAGGACTTTGCAAGGATATGGATGTCATTGCTACCGGAAAAGGAATTCAGGTGCCGGTAGGTAATAAGACACTGGGTAGATTGTTCAACGTATTGGGAGAGACCATCGACGGTGGAGAATCCCTGGAAGGAGAGGAGCATTGGGTCATCCACAGAGATCCACCTTCCTTCGAAGAGCAGAGTCCTGTAGTAGAGATGCTGGAGACCGGTATCAAGGTTATCGATCTGCTGGCTCCCTATGCAAAAGGTGGTAAGATCGGTCTGTTCGGCGGTGCCGGTGTAGGTAAGACCGTGCTGATTCAGGAGCTGATTCGTAATATTGCTACCGAGCACGGTGGATATTCTATTTTCACTGGTGTCGGAGAGCGTTCCCGTGAGGGTAACGATCTGTGGAGTGAGATGAAGGAGTCTGGAGTTCTGGAGAAGACTGCGCTAGTTTTCGGTCAGATGAACGAGCCCCCCGGAGCACGTATGCGTGTAGCCGAGACCGGACTGACCATGGCAGAGTACTTCCGTGATGAAGAGCACCAGAACGTGCTGCTGTTCATTGATAACATTTTCCGTTTCGTACAGGCAGGTAGTGAGGTATCCGCATTGTTAGGCCGTATGCCTTCCGCAGTAGGATATCAGCCCACTCTGGCTACCGAAGTCGGTGAATTGCAGGAGCGAATTGCTTCTACGAATAAGGGGAGTGTTACTTCCGTACAGGCTGTCTATGTGCCTGCGGATGACCTGACAGACCCTGCACCCGCAACTACATTCGCTCATCTGGATGCCACCACCGTTCTGTCCCGTAAGATCGTGGAGCAGGGTATTTACCCAGCTGTGGATCCTTTGGAATCCACCTCCCGTATTTTGGAAGAGGATGTGGTAGGTAAGGAGCATTACGAGACCGCCCGCCAGGTACAGGCAATGCTGCAGAAGTACAAGGAACTGCAGGACATCATCGCCATTCTGGGTATGGAAGAGCTGTCCGATGAGGATAAGGTCACCGTATATCGTGCCCGTAAGATTCAGCGTTTCCTGTCCCAGCCCTTCCATGTGGCAGAGAACTTCACCGGTGTACCCGGTAAGTATGTGCCTGTGAAGGAGACCATCCGTGGATTCCGTGCGATCATCGACGGAGAGATGGATGAGTATCCCGAGGCTGCATTCTTCAATGTAGGAACCATTGACGAGGCAGTGGAGAAGGCCAAGAAGCTCATGGCACAGTAAGGAAAGGCGGTGTGCGTATGAACACCTTCAGCTTGAAGGTCATTGCCAGTGATAAAGTATTTTTCGACGGAAAATGCGGCATCATTATCGTACCGGCTCTGGACGGCGAGCAGGCCATCATGTCCCATCATGAGGATATGGTCATTGCCACGAAGGAAGGCGAGGTACGGTTTAAGGAAAAAGAGGATGACGACTGGACCAAGGTTGTAGTAGGTGTGGGGTTTGTCTATATTTCTCATAACCGTGTGATCATGCTGGTGGATACGGCAGAACGGCCGGAGGATATCGACAGGGTCCGTGCGGAGGCTGCCCTGGAGCGTGCGAAGGAACAGCTGCGTCAGAAGCAGAGCATCCAGGAGTATCATGTATCCCAGGCATCCATGGCGAGAGCAATGCTGCGCCTGAAGGAAGCCGGAAAATACGAAGTCAAGTAGTAATACGTAAAATATAAGTAAAAAGTAACAAAATTAAGCCTGTAATGTTAGTAAATGTGTGCAATTCGGAAATTGTTATTTTTCTGTCATTGCGATAAAATCTCTTCAGAATCGTAAGGAGAGTTAAGCGATGGATTATTTACAGAAAAAATCAATACGAAGTGTCGCAGCTGCCATTACAGGCTTTTTGCGTCATTCCGTTCGAAAAATAGGAATTACCAGGGAGAAGCTTCCTTCCTGTATCGCGCTGGCAGTATGTCCGCTGGTGACATTTTATCTGTTTGAAATGTATACCCATAATCCTTTTACGACAATGCATTTCAAAACCCAGCTGTTGAACATGGCGTTCTATGTACTGACCGCACTTCTGTTATTCGGAATCGTGAAATATGTCCGGGCGGCTCTGATGTTGCAGACGGCCTTTTTCATGGTGGCAGGACTGGCGAATTATTATGTGCTGAATTTCCGTTCCGCACCCATCATGCCCTGGGATATTTATTCCATCAGTACAGCAGCCAGTGTGGCGGGCAATTTCAGCTATGAATTGTCCACCAGTACGATACTGGTCATTGTGGGATTCCTGATTTTGTTGTTGATCGAGAGCCGTTTTCATATGAAGGCACCGGGAAGAGTGGCAAAGAGAGCGGCGCTGATCCTGTTAAGCATTGTCATGATCTATGGTTATACCGGCATGATACAGAGCGAGAGCTTTGTGCAGAGCTTTGGATTATACGACAAGCTGTTTACCCCTACCGTCATGAATAAGAGAGATGGCAATATCGTGGCATTTCTGATGGAAATGGAATATCTGGATGTGGAGAAACCCGCAGATTATTCTGCAGATGGCACCGGCAGCAATTATGAGCAGGCCGGGAAGGATTCCGCTGGGCTTGCAGCAGCTGTGGAAGACCCGGAGAGCGTGAAGCGTCCGAATATCATTGTGATCATGGATGAGGCATTTTCGGATCTGGCAGTCCGGGGAGAGTTTACCACCAACGAAGACTATATGCCCTTTATTCACAGCTTACAACAGGGGGCAGAGAATACCAGAACCGGTTACCTGAATGTTTCCGTGCTAGGCGGGAATACTGCCAATACGGAGTTTGAATTCCTTACCGGCAGCACTATAGGATTTTTACCGCAGGGCAGCGTGGCTTACCAGCAGTATGTGCAGAAGGAGATGCCTTCTCTGGCTTCCTACCTGAAGGAACTGGATTATCATACTGTGGCGATCCATCCTTATTATGCCAGCGGCTGGGACAGAGACAGAGTCTATCCGCTGCTTGGATTTGATGAGTTCCTGTCACAGGACGATTTCAGGAATCCGAAACGGATCCGTAACTATATCTCCGATGAGAGCAGCTTTGCCAAGATCATCGAACTGTATGAGAATAAAAAAGAGGGAGAGCCTCTGTTTGCCTTTAACGTAACTATGCAGAATCACAGTGGTTACGAAGAGGAATTCCATAACTTTACCCCGGATATTACCGTGGATGGTATTGACTCCAAAGCATTGTCCATGTATCTGTCACTGGTAAAACAGACGGATTCCGCCCTGCAGGGTCTGATCGATTACTTCTCTCAGGCGGAAGAGGATACCATGATTGTATTCTTCGGGGATCATCAGCCTACGACCTATGTGAGCAATCCGATCTTAAGAAATAATAAAGTGAATCCGGAGACTTTAACAGATGAGGAAAATCTGTTAAAATATAAAGTACCTTATGTGATCTGGAGCAACTTTGACATTGAGGAGCAGATGGACGGAGAGACCAGTGCCAATTATCTGGCCATGGATGTGCTGGAGAACTGTGATCTGCCGCTGCCTGCCCTGCAGAGCAGTCTGACCGGGCTTCGGAAGGAATACCCGGTGATCAGCGCAGCAGGTGTGAGAGAGGCGGACGGCACTCTTACGACGGTGAAGGAATGTGGGGAAGCATTGAACGATTACCGGAGGCTGGAGTATTATCTGCTGTTTGATTACGGAAGGTAAGAAAAGAGATCGTGGGAGAAAAATAATATGAACGGCAATAAAACGACAGCAACAAGTAGTGAGGAGCGCAGGATGCAGAGAGGGATCTCTGTGCTTGCGTTCTTTGTGCCTGCATTTATTATGCTGGTTCTTTTTATCATACGGGGCATATATCCTTTTGGTGACCGGAGTTTTCTGTTCTCCGACATGTACCATCAGTATATGCCTTTTTTAAGTGAATTTGTACACAAGATCAAAGCGGGAGAGGGACTGTTCTATTCCTACAATGTAGGGATCGGATCGAATTTCCTGGCACTGTATGTCTATTATCTGGCAAGTCCTTTTAACTGGCTGGTATTTTTGCTGCCGGAAGGCCTGATCATGGAATTCATGAGTTATCTGGTGATCCTGCGGATCGGCCTTATGGGGCTTACCTTCAGCATCTATCTGCGGAAAGTGTTCGGCAAGGAGGATCCGGCGGCTCTTTTGTTTTCCACTGCGTATGCTCTGTCCGGCTATCTGGCGGCCTACAACTGGAATGTGATGTGGCTGGACTGCCTGATCCTGCTACCCTTGATCCTGTTAGGAGCAGAGCGGCTGGTCAGAGAAGGCAAATGGGTCATGTATACCGTGACTCTGGGACTCTGTATTCTGACCAATTATTACATCTCCATTATGATCTGTATCTTTCTGGTGCTGTATTTTGGAATGTTGTTGATCACGGAATACTATACCATGACGGAAGGTCAGAGCAGGAAAGCACGGATCGTATTCGGCAGGATCGGAAGATTTGCATTTGCCTCCCTGCTGGCCGGAGGTCTGGCAGCGGCATTGTTGATTCCGGAGGTCTGTGCTATTCTACGGACGGATTTTGGCAATTCGGATTTCCCCGGTACGCTGGAGTCCTATTTTTCCGTGTTTGATATGCTGGCGAGACATTGCCTGTGCGTGACCACGGAGAGGGGACTGGAACACTGGCCGAACATTTACTGTGGTGTGGCAGTATTTTTACTGGTGCCCATGTATGCACTGAATGAAAAAATATCGGTGAGAAAACGGTTCTGCAATCTGGCACTGGCGGGATTTTTGCTGCTCAGCTTCGGAACCAATGTCCTGGACTTTTTATGGCACGGTCTGAATTATCCGGATTCCCTGCCGGCGAGACAGTCTTTTCTATATATTTTTCTGATCCTTGTCATGTGCTATGATGCTTTCCGAAATGTGGAGGGCACTTCTCCCAGGCAGATCATCTATGGGTATCTGGCGGCGGTGATATTTTTACTTGCCTGTGAAAAATTCGTGGAGAGTGAAGATTTTGACACCGGCATTGAAGTGTTGACCCTGGTATTTGTTACGATCTATGGTGTGCTTCTGTATCTGTACCGGACGAGAAAAGACGAACTGACGAGGCAGGTGCTGGGGATTCTGGTGCTGGCGTGCATAGTGGCGGAGCTGAGCATCAATACATTTAATACGAGTCTGGGCACTACCGGACGAAGCGCTTATCTGGGAGACCAGGAGGATTATAAGGCGTTGTACGCCCTTACGCAGGAACAGGAGGGGGATGACTTCTTCCGTATCGAGAAGTTTACCCGCAAGACGAAAAATGACGGTACTCTTACGGGATACCCTACGGCTTCCGTATTTTCCTCCACCATGAATTCCAACGTCATGGACCTGTATAAAATGCTGGGTATGCGTCACAGCAAGGTTTATTACGGATTTGACGGAGCGACAGCTTTCGTGTCGGCACTCCTGAATGTGGATTATATGTTCGGCGAATCGGATAAATACGAAAACGGTCTGTATGAGATCGTGAATAACAGCGGAGATGTTTATTTATATCATTGTAAATATACGCTGCCTTTTGGCTATGTGGCACCGATGGGTTGGAATGTTACGGACGAGATCGGCACCGGTGTGAGAGTGCAGAATCAGCTGACCGAGGATCTGGGAATCGCAGAGCCCTTACTGGACCGGGCGACCAGTGAGACTAGCGGAGATAATGTATGTATTACGGCGGACCGGGCAGGCTACTATTACGCGAGGATCAATGCCACAGGGACGAAAAAGGTTCAGGTGCTTGGGGGAACGCTGGAGACGCAGGATTACAGTGATCTGAAGGACGGATCCATTCTGTATCTGGGATATCTGTTGGAGGGAGAGCGCGTGACGCTGACCAATGGGGATGACACGGACGATACCCCGAAGGTATCGGCGGAAGCTTATGTACTGAATGAAGAAGTGCTGGCACAGGCAGTGGAGATATTGTCAAAAGAACATCTTGAAAATGTAGCGATGGACAGCACCCATATTTCCGGAACCTTAAGTCTGAAAGAAGCCGGCAGACTGATCCTGTCCGTGCCTTATGAGGAGGGCTGGACGGTGCAGATCGACGGAGAAAATGCAGAGCCTGAGCAGTTTGGCAATGCGCTCATGGCATTTGATCTGGAAGCGGGAGAACATACGATACAGATGCACTATGTACCGGAAGGACGGAATATCGGTATTTTAGTGAGTGCGGGAAGTGTACTGATCCTGTTGGGATGCGTGTTGTGTCAGAGGTGTGACAGGAAAAGGAAAGACTGTGCGGAGAATGAGCCTTTGCAAAAGGCAGCAGACGAAACGATGGAAGACGGGAATGCGGAAAAAACGCACACAGAGGAAGGTTCTGTGAAGGAAGAGGCAGGAAGGATGTAAGAAGGAGCGAATTATGACGAAGAAGAGTATTTGTGATACCTTGCGGCGTACCTGCCTGATCCTGGCGGGATCCTTTATCATGGCAGTCAATTTGAAAAGCTTTGTCCGGGCCGGGGGATTGATCCCCGGTGGATTCAACGGTCTGACCCGACTGATCCAGGAGATCAGCGTGCTGTTGTGGCACTGGGAGCCTCCTTTTTCGGTGATCAACTTTATCTTAAATGCGGTTCCGGTGGTCATCAGCTTCAAATTCATCGGAAAAAAGTTCACCGGTTATTCCTGTCTGATGATCGTGGTGAGCGGTATTTTGACGGATATGGTGCCCGCCTGGCCGGTAACGGAGGATATTCTGCTGATTGCTATCTTCGGTGGACTGATCAATGCACTGGCCATCAGCCTGTGTCTGTTCGCCAATGCCACCAGCGGCGGTACGGATTTTATCGCGATCTTCCTGTCGGAAAAGTACAGCATTGATTCCTGGAATTATATTTTTGCGGGAAATGTGGTGATCCTTGGAATCGCCGGAGCACTGTTTGGCTGGGACAAGGCGCTGTATTCCATTATTTTTCAGTATACCTCCACGCAGGTACTCCATGTGCTGTACAAGCGCTACCAGAAGCAGACACTGATCATCGTGACGAAACGGCCGGAGGATGTCTACGAAGCTATTGCGGAGATCACCCATCACGATGCCACCCTGATCAAGGGTGAGGGCTGTTATTCCAAACAGGAATGTGACGTGCTGTATTCCGTGGTGGGACGAGACGAGGTGAGCAAAGTTGTGAATACGGTGCGGGAGACGGACCCGCAGGCCTTTGTCAACATGATCCGTACGGAGAATCTGGCGGGCCGGTTCTACCAGAGACCGAATGATTAAGAAATGTAAAAAGAAGAGCCTGAGCGTCAGCAGTTTAGCTGACACTCAGGCTTGCGTATTTTTTCGGGGAAACACCCACGGCTTTGGTGAAGGCTTTGAAGAAATTGCTGTAGTCCGTGAAACCGCTGCGTTCGAAGGCTTCCATAACATTGCCGTTTTCGTTCAGAACCGCCTTGGCGATACTGATGCGGCGGGCGGTGATGTATTTATTAATGGTGGTGCCTGTGGCGGATTTGAAAATCCGACAGATATAGGATTCGCTTAAGTAGAACTGTCCGGCCAGCTGTTCCACTGTAATAGGCTGGGAGATGTTCTGGTTGATGTAAGCCAGAATATCGTCCACCTGATGGTTGTAGCGGTAGCTACTGTCCTTGTATTCGGCGGGAACTGTTACGGTTTCCCCGGCCGCCGTCTGCTCTGCACTGCGGATGAACAGCGTGTTGAGCATGACCATCAGCTCCATGAAAGCGGCGTATTCCGTGATGTCATGGGCAAAGCCCTCCGCGGAAGTGATTTTGTTGATATAATAGAGGAAACGTTTCTGCTGTTCCTTGTTGAGCGAAAGCTTATGGGAAAAGGGGGCACTGCGGTGGGTGAAGCAAAAGCTCAGATCCGTCTCTTTGGTGGAGATCAGCTTCATGAAATCCGGCGCCACCGACAGAACGATACGTTCGTGGACGGAGTTGTCGATCTGGGTCAGCTTGTGACTTTCGTACTGGTTGATGATAAAGAGATCGCCTGGGGCGATGGTGTAGAAGCAGTTGTCGATCAGAAACTGTTTGCCGCCGCAGATGGAATAGTAGATCTCGTAGCAGTCATGGATGTGCATGTCCATGGCTTTTTCTTCTTTATATAAGTGGGCAATGGCAAAAGTCCCGGAGGTTTTACAGTTATCTATGGCTGTTTTACAGGAGGTAAGTTCTTCCATTTCTTTCATCCTTTTCGCTTTTTCTTTTATTAAACACCAAAAGTTCAAAATTTGCAATGTTTAGATTAAAATATGAAAAGACTTTGAGAATCTTTTCTAGTATACTTAACTCACACAAAAGAGAAAAGCAGTTACAGCCTTCCAAAATTTTTATAAAAAATAGTAAAAATGTGTTGGAAATGGTTACAATGATATGTTATAATGTAAGTGCTTTCATAAAAAGGTAACATTCAATAGCGGCACGCAGGCCGCCCGTTGAGGAAAGAGAGGCGTAAGGTGGAACTTAGAACAGCAGTATCACCAAGAGATGTGAAGCATTACACCACAGAGCGTCTGAGAGAAGAGTTTCTGATCCAGAATCTGTTCGTACCCGGCGAGATCAAGCTGGTGTACAGCCACATCGACAGAATCATTACAGGAGCAGCAGTTCCTGTAAGCCCTATCACTCTGACCGCCGGAGATGAACTCCGTGCAGAGTATTTCTGTCAGAGAAGAGAACTGGGTGTGATCAATATCGGCGGAGCAGGTATGATTACCGTTGATGGCAAAGTGTACAAGGTAGGTTACAAGGAAGCTATGTACATAGGAATGGGCTCCAAGGAGATCATTTTCGCAAGTGAAGATGAGAAACAGCCCGCTAAATTTTATCTGAATTCCGCTCCCGCACATAAGACTTATCCGACCGTGCTGATCAAGCCGGAAGGTACTCCCGAAGAGGGCGTGGTCATTGTAAAGGATGAGAATAAAGTAGAACTGGGTACTCTGGAGGATGCCAACCACAGAGTAATCTGCAAGTATATCCTTCCCGGACAGGTAGAGAGCTGTCAGCTGGAGATGGGTATGACGAAGTTAGAGCCCGGCAGTGTATGGAACACCATGCCTTGTCATACACATGACAGACGTATGGAAGTATATCTGTATTTCGATATGCCTGAGGATGCCTTTGTTATGCACTATATGGGTGAGCCCGATGAGACCCGCCACATCGTAATGCGTAACGAAGAGGCAGTCATCTCCCCCAGCTGGTCCATCCATTCCGGATGCGGTTCCAGAGCATATACCTTTATCTGGGGTATGGTCGGAGAGAATCAGGACTTCGATGATATGGACGGCGTTGACAACAGAGATCTGAAATAAGATCCTTTGGAACATGTAACTAAAATAACAGTTTTTATAAAGAAAAGGAGAAAAAACAATGTCTGAATTCACTAATTTCTCACTGGAAGGTAAGGTTGCACTGGTTACCGGCGCATCTTACGGTATTGGTTTCGCTATCGCTTCCGCATACGCTGAGTGCGGTGCTACCATCTGCTTCAACGATATCAAGCAGGAGCTGGTAGACAAGGGAATCGCAGCATACGCTGAGAAAGGTATCAAGGCTCACGGCTATGTATGCGACGTTACCAACGAAGAAGCAGTTAATGCTATGGTAGCTCAGATCGAGAAGGAAGTAGGCACCATCGATATCCTGGTTAACAACGCAGGCATCATCAAGAGAATCCCCATGACCGAGATGACCGCAGATCAGTTCCGTCAGGTAATCGACGTAGACCTGAATGCACCTTTCATCGTATCGAAAGCAGTTATCCCTGCAATGATCAAGAAGGGTCATGGTAAGATCATCAACATCTGTTCCATGATGTCCGAGCTGGGTCGTGAGACTGTATCTGCATATGCAGCAGCTAAGGGCGGCTTAAAGATGCTGACCAAGAACATCTGCTCCGAGTACGGCCAGTACAACATTCAGTGTAACGGCCTTGGACCCGGTTATATCGAGACTCCTCAGACTGCACCTCTTCGTGAGATCCAGCCCGATGGCAGCAGACATCCTTTCGACCAGTTCATCTGCGCTAAGACCCCTGCTAACAGATGGTTAAAGCCCGAAGAGCTGACCGGCCCCGCTGTATTCCTTGCTTCTGAGGCATCCAATGCAGTCAACGGACACATCCTGTATGTAGATGGCGGTATCCTTGCTTACATCGGCAAGCAGCCCCAGTAGAACCAGCGCAGGGGAAAAGTAAGCGGCTGCGTAGCAGACATTTGTTTTCCTTGCACAGCTCACGAGTAAATATCCGGTGAGTTTACGAGCCGGATGCAGAGTGCGAAGCACGAATTTGCGAGTGAGTAGCTATGGAGCTTGTGCATTTACGCAGGATATCAAAAACAGAATAAACACTTCACATCAGGTCAGTCGCAGAAGAATTTCGGCGGCTGACTGTTGTGGCGTTTGGAAAAGGAGTATCTCATGAAGATAGCTTTGATCAATGAAAACAGTCAGGCTGCTAAGAATGAAATGATCTGCGCTACTCTTAAAAAAGTAGTAGAGCCCATGGGTCATGAAGTATTCAACTACGGTATGTGCGGCGCAGAGGATCCCAATTCCCTGACCTACGTACAGAACGGTATTCTGGCAGCAGTTCTTTTGAACTCCGGGGCAGCGGATTTCGTTATCACCGGATGCGGAACCGGCGAAGGTGCCATGCTTGCATGCAATTCCTTCCCCAAGGTTCTGTGTGGACACATTGAGTCCCCTCTGGATGCTTACCTGTTCTCTCAGGTAAACGACGGTAACTGTGTAGCACTTCCTTTTGCTGAGAACTTCGGCTGGGGCGGTGAACTGAACTTACAGTATACTTTTGAAAAGCTGTTCTGTGCTCCCGGCGGCGGTGGATATCCCCCTGAGAGAGTTGTTCCCGAGCAGCGCAACAAGATGATCCTGGATCTGTCTCTTATACACATCTGACGCTGCCGACGAACTCTAGGGTGTAGATCTCG
>ENA-UAIR01000235-UAIR01000235.1-human-gut-metagenome-genome-assembly--contig:-NODE-235-length-11421-cov-4.159247_pt1 | contig 11421 bp, 10 predicted proteins | sample MGYA00244421_ERZ654393 | MGnify/ENA primary metagenome ERZ654393 (study PRJEB26926, sample SAMN06165162) | human gut metagenome | biome: ENVO:00009003; feature: ENVO:2100002; material: ENVO:00002003... | reverse complement strand
TACGAGATGTCTTAGGGTCTCGTGGGCTCGGAGATGTGTATAAGAGACAGACAGAAATGTGCCTTTGCTAAAATTCTTCTTGTCGACCCGAAAATAATAGTTCTCGACGAGTGTACAAAGGGCATGGACAGTTTCGCCAAAAGGGCTCTTGGTGATATTCTTTTGGGGCTAAAAGACGAGGGCAGGACGATACTTCTTGTGACCCATGACCTTGAATTTGCCGCACAATACTGCGACAGGTGCGGACTTCTTTTTGACGGGAAGATAGTCGCAGAGGATAATGCCGTGGAGTTTTTCTCTCACAATCGCTTTTACACCACCGCCGCCGCAAGGCTCACAAGGGGCTTTTTCAGTGGTGTAGTGACGTCAACAGCCGTAAGAGAACGGCTCGCAATGGTGAATAGAGGTCAAAATGAGCAGTAAAAAACTTGTGTCAGAGCTTATCTATCTTCTTGTCATACCCCTTGTGTGCTTTGGCGGTATAATGTTTTTCAGAGAACGCTTCTATTCTTTCGTCACCGCCGCACTTGCCATTCTTACTGTGGCAGGCTATTTTCTCCACTTTGAGAAAAAGTACTCCGACAGCACACAGCTTGTGATAATAGCCGTCATGACCGCATTGTCCGTTTTCGGCAGGATAGTTTTCAGCTTTCTGCCGGGCTTTAAGCCCTGCACCGCTATAGTCATTATCACCGCCCTTTATATGGGAAGAGAATCGGGCTTTATGACAGGCGCAATGACTGCCCTTATCTCAAACTTCTATTTCGGACAAGGTGCGTGGACGCCTTTTCAAATGCTCGTGTGGGGTCTGACCGGATATTTTGCAGGAATGTTGGCTGATAAGCTTATAAAAAGCAAGCCACTCCTTGTGACCTTCGGCATAATCTCAGGAACGGCGTTTTCTCTTATCATGGACTTGTGGAGCTGTCTGTGGGCTGATAACGCCTTTATTCTCAGCAGATACCTTGCCCTTGTTGGCTCGTCAGCCTTTTTTACCCTTATATACGCAGTTTCCAACGTGTTCTTCCTGCTGGTTTTATCAAAACCTTTTGGCAGGATATTTAAAAGGCTGGATAAAAAATATGGATTAAAAAATTAGACCGACAAAGCTTTGCCCTGTCGGTCTTTTGCTATCCCTGCCCAATGTTCACTGTTACGTCAGGGGATTTTTTGCCCATAAAAAGCTTTGGTATTATGCCTGCCCCAACAGGCACGATAGCCGCCGCTGCCGTCGCCACAAGAAATTCCCCAAGGCTCGGAACGGCTGTGAAAAATACCTTTTGCAGAACAGGGAGCCATATTCCTGCAAACAGTGCCGCCGCTGATATGAATACGGAGAAAAGCAGGAACGGGTTTGAAAGATAAGGAACAGTGAAAAGGGTCTTTTCTTCCGATTTACATTCAAACACATGGATAAGCTGGCTAAGCACAAGGGTTATAAGCGCACCTGTCCTTGCAGTGCCGAGAGAATGGGTGTTAGTGAGCAAAACAGTGAAGCTTGCAAGGGTGCAGATGCCGATAAGAAGCCCTCTTATGACGATACGCCACATAAGTCCGCCGCTGAAAAAGCTGTCGTCCTCTTTTCTTGGGGGCTTTTTCATTACCGAGCTTTCCGCAGGCTCAAGCCCCAGTGCAATAGCAGGCAGGCTGTCTGTAACAAGATTTACAAGAAGTATCTGCGCTGGAAGCAGTACCATTGGAAGCCCCATTAAGATCCCACCGAGCATTGTTATGACCTCGCCTATGTTGCAGGAAATAAGGTAGCGCACGAATTTTCTTATGTTCTGATATATCGTCCTGCCCTCTTCAACGGAGTTCACAAGGGTGGCGAAATTATCGTCAAGAAGTATCACGTCAGCAGCCTGCTTTGTGACCTCTGTGCCTGATATTCCCATTGATACACCTATGTCGGCTTCTTTTATAGCAGGTGCGTCGTTTACCCCGTCGCCTGTCATTGCACAAACGTGCCCACGGCTTTTGAATGCCTTTACTATCCTGAGCTTGTGTTCAGGTGTCACCCTTGCGAACACACGGCAGTTTTCTATTACCTCGTCAAGCTGTTTGTCGTCCATTCTGTCAAGCTCGTCGCCTGTCAAAGCGATAGAGCCTGCTTTCATAATGCCGGCTTCTTTTGCAATAGCCTGAGCGGTGAGCTTGTGGTCGCCTGTTATCATAACTGTCTTTATGCCTGCACGCTGACATTCCGCCACCGCCTTTGCGGCTTCAGCCCTGAGAGGGTCTTTCATTGCCATTAGTCCAAGAAAAGCCCATTCCCCGTCCACCTGCTGTGAAAATGCTATCACACGCAGACCTTTTGAAGCGTATTCATCGCACTTGTAAAAAGCCTGTTTTCTCATTGCTCCGCCAAATGTCAAAAGCTCGCCGCTGTCAGAAAAAACGTGGCTGCATTCTTTTATGATAACGTCAAAAGCGCCTTTCCTGAATGCCGTTGTGACCCCCTTTTCGTCAGCGCATATTACCGTCATGGAGCGTGTTTCACTTTCAAATGGCAACTCGTCAGTTCGTCTGTAACCAAGGGAGCTGACGTTTATACCTGAGTTTGCGCAGGCTATGAGTATAGCTGTTTCTGTAGGGTCGCCCTCTGCACAAAGCTCGCTTTGCATGCCGCCCCTGTCACGCTTTCTTGTCTTCTCAGGCGGGCAGAGCCTTGCGTTGTTGCAGGCTGCGCCGCACAAAAGTATCCTGCCAAGGTCAGGGCTTTCCCATGCTTTGAGGGCTTTGTCATCAAAGCTTGCTCCCTCTTTTGTTACGCCGTAAGCACGGCTTTTCTCGGTGCAGGTGAAAATGTCAGTAACTGTCATTTTATTCATTGTCACAGTGCCTGTCTTGTCAGTGCAGATAACAGTGGCACAGCCAAGAGTTTCCACTGAATGAAGCCTGTGTACAAGTGCTTGACGCTTTAGCATTTTTCTGACCGCAAGGGCAAGCGCTATAGTCACAGTGGCAGGCAAGCCTTCAGGTATTGCGGCAATGGCTATGGTTATTCCTGTCATTGCCATATTGAGAACAGGCTCGCCCCTTAGTACGCCTGCAATAAAGACTACCACGCACACTGCAAGGCAGATGATAGCAAGAGTTCTGCCAAGCTCTCCTAGTTTCTTTTGCAATGGAGTTTCAGGCTCTTTTATCTCATCAAGCATGGTTGAGACCCTACCCATTTGGCTTCGCTCACCTGTTGCCACCGCCGTGACCTCGCCAACGCCCTTTGTTACCACCGTTCCCATGTAGACCATGTAGTCTTTGTTCAGTGCAGTAAAATCTATCTCAGATGTACGGCATTTCTTTACCGCAGGCACAGCTTCGCCAGTGAGTGCAGATTCGTCGCATGATAACGCCTTTGATGAGTTTATGTAGCCGTCACAAGGCACTCTGTCACCTGCTTCGAGAGTAAAAACATCTCCTGCCACGACCTCCGATGCAGGAATTTTCACAAGCCTGCCGTCACGGTATACCATGGCGGTGGGAGCGGTCATATTTTCAAGCTTTTCCAGAGTTTTTTCACAGCGGTATTCCTGAATAAATCCCAGCGCAGCGTTAATGATAACTATAAGCACGATAGGCACAGCGTCAGCATATTGCCCAAGTGCTACGGATATCACCACCGACACAAGAAGTATCATCACCATAACGTCATGAAACTGTCCTGCAAAAATTTTCGCCGCAGAGGTCTTTTTCTTTTTGGCAAGGCGGTTCTCTCCGTCCGTACTGAGCCGCTTTTCAGCTTCCGCAGTTGTTAGCCCCTTTCTTGTGGTCTGGTTTTCCGTAAGCTTCTTTTCAAGTATATCCAGCACAATGTATCTTCCTTTCCGATTTTTTGGCATAGCCTTTGATAACATTGTGCGAAACGTTTTGACTGCACAAGATTTTTCAGTGCTTTTGCCTTTGCTTACATCATATGCGGACAAGTCCCAAAAAAGAACCTTGAGTTGTTGCCTGAAAAATCATATTGACTTTTTTAAGAAAATATGTATAATAGTATATAAGCCATGAAAATAAATATTGGCGAAAAAATAAAGGAGGCAAATTCATGAACGATTATAATAATTTTTCTGAAAGCTATTCAAATCCACGAGTTAAAAAGCTGCGCTCTTTTGCACAGTACAGTTACGGCATGGAGGCGGCAAGCTATAAGGGTATTGCAATGAAGACCTTGTATTTTGTTGCAGTTTTCGCCGCAGGCATGGGAGCATATTTTTACATTCACAACTTCTTCGGCGGCGGTGCGCAGGCTTTTTCCACTGAGTATACTATCTTTGTCGGCGCTATTATCGCAACAGCAATAGCAGGACTTGTGGCGTCATTCGCTCCGAAAACAACAGCGGTAACAGGCTCTATCTATTCCGCAGGCATGGGATATGCACTGACCTTTATGTCAATGATCTACGCAATGCAGTGGAAAGGCATAATAGTTGAAGCCGTTACACTGACGCTTCTCACAGTTGCAGTGCTTGCTGTTATCTATTCAAAGGGCGTTCGTGTGGGAAGCAGAATGAAAACTGCTCTTATCACCTGCCTTTGGGTCTCTATCATAGGCGGATTGCTTTTCATGCTTCTTGCATGGCTCGCACCTCATTCAGCTATCTACACTTCGATCGTTGCAATAAACAACGGCCCTATCGGCATACTTTTCGCTGTTATTGGCGTTCTTATCGCCGCAGCGCTTCTTATGTGTGATTTTGAAACTATCCAGATGACAGTTGAACAGGGGCTTCCTGCTCAGTATGAATGGTATGCAAGCTATGGTCTTATCGTAGGTGTTATTTATCTTTATCTTAAAATACTGAATCTTCTTGCAAAGATAGCAAACAACAGAAAGTAATTTATAGACTTAGCGCTTTTTATCCTTCGTCGCAAGGCGGGGGATATTTTTATGCACAAAAAAGGAACTCCCGAATAAACGGAAGTCCCTTTTTGTGTGGGTATATTTAATTAATAGAAAGGCTTTTTTATCAGATATCCCATTTCCAATCTCTGATCTCAGGCATATCAAGACCATATTCAGCAATATACTGCTTGTGTTCAACAAGCTTGTCCTGCATGAGCTGGTGGAGATAAGCGCCTGTGTTTCCGAGCTGTGGAAGTCTCTTGATAACTTCCATAACAAGGTGGAAACGGTCTATCTCGTTCTGAACTCTCATGTCGAATGGAGTTGTGATCGTACCCTCCTCGTTGTAGCCGCATACATAAAGGTTGCGGTTGTGACGGTGATAGAGAAGCTCGTGGATAAGTGTAGGATAGCCGTGGAATGCAAATACGATAGGCTTGTCCTTTGTGAACAGTGCGTCAAAGTCAGCGTCGGAAAGTCCGTGTGGGTGCTTTGACTGTGGCTGAAGCTTGAACAGGTCAACAACGTTGATAAATCTTATCTTTACCTGTGGAAGATTCTTTCTCAGGATAGTTACTGCCGCAAGTGCTTCAAGTGTAGGTGTGTCGCCGCAGCAAGCCAGAACAACGTCAGGTTCCTGACCCTGATCGTTTGAAGCCCATTCCCAGATACCGATACCCTGTGTGCAGTGCTTAACAGCCTGCTCCATTGTGAGCCACTGCTGTCTTGGGTGCTTTGATGTTACCATTACGTTTACATAGTTCTTTGAACGTATGCAGTGGTCAAAGCATGACAGCAGACAGTTTGTGTCCGGTGGGAGATACATTCTTACAACGTCTGCTTTCTTGTTTGCAACGTGATCGAGGAAGCCTGGATCCTGATGTGTAAATCCGTTGTGATCCTGCTGCCATACGTTGGAAGAAAGTATGTAGTTAAGTGAAGCTATCTTCTGTCTCCATGGGAGCTGTGAAGTAACTTTGAGCCACTTAGCGTGCTGTGAGAACATTGAGTCAACTATTCTGATGAAAGCCTCATAGCTTGCGAAGAAACCGTGACGTCCAGTGAGCAGATAGCCCTCCAGCCAACCCTCGCACATATGCTCAGAAAGCATAGAGTCCATAACACGACCGTCAGAGGCAAGAAACTCGTCGTTGTCGAGCTTGTCAGCGTTCCAATCTCTGTTTGTTGCCTCAAAGACCTTGCCAAGTCTGTTTGACATTGTCTCGTCAGGTCCGAAGATACGGAAGTTTCTGCTTTCTTCATTAAGCTTGAATATATCTCTTACAAATCCGCCAAGCTCTATCATATCCTGTGCTTCAACTGCACCAGGAGCAGGCACATCAATGCCGTATTTCCTGAAATCAGGAAGTCTGAGATCTCTCAGAAGAAGTCCGCCGTTGGCGTGTGGGTTTGCGCCCATTCTTCTGTCGCCTGTAGGAGCAAGCTCCTCAAGCTCAGGGATAAGTCTGCCCTCTTCTGTGAAAAGCTTCTCAGGGTGATAGCTCTTGAGCCAATCCTCAAGCATTTTCAGATGCTCAGGAGCTTCCATTGTCATTGGTACCTGATGCGCTCTGAATGTACCCTCTATCTGCTTGCCGTCTACAACCTTCGGACCTGTCCAGCCCTTTGGTGAACGGAATATTATCATAGGCCACTTTGGTCTTTCAGTAATGCCGTTTTCTCTTGCGTTCTTCTGGATAGCCTTTATTTTCTCGATAACAGTGTCAAGAGTTTCAGCCATGAGCTTGTGCATTGTCATAGGATCGTCGCCCTCGACAAAGTATGGCTTCCAGCCGCAACCCTCAAAGAAGCTCTTTATCTCTTCATGAGAAATTCTTGAGAATACAGTTGGATTTGATATCTTGTAGCCGTTAAGGTGAAGTATAGGAAGTACAGCACCGTCAGTCTTAGGATTCAGGAACTTGTTTGAGTGCCATGCTGTTGCAAGAGGACCGGTTTCAGCCTCACCGTCGCCGACAACGCAAGTTGTGATAAGGTCAGGGTTGTCGAATACAGCACCGAATGAGTGTGCAAGTGAATAACCAAGCTCACCGCCCTCGTTTATAGAACCTGGGGTTTCAGGCGCAACGTGTGATGAGATTCCCCCTGGGAAAGAGAACTGCTTGAACAGCTTCTGCATACCCTCAACATCTCTTGAAATGTTAGGATATACCTCAGAATAAGAGCCTTCAAGATAGGTGTTGGCTACCATGAAGTTTCCTCCGTGACCAGGGCCTGAAATATAGATCATGTCAAGGTCATATTTCTTGATGACTCTGTTAAGGTGAACATAGATAAAGTTCTGACCAGGTACAGTACCCCAGTGACCAACTATCTTTTTCTTGACGTGATCCATTGTGAGCGGCTCACGGAGAAGCGGATTGTCAAGCAGATAGAGCTGACCTGCCGAAAGATAATTGGCAGCTTCCCAATACCTGTTCATTTTCTCCAGGAGCTCAGGAGAAATGTTCATTGTGTCTGACATTGCAATACCTCCATATATTTTGTCATAGATCAAAAACAGTAAACGTTTTCACACAATAAGATTATATCACAGCCCAGAATTTTTTGCAAGAAAAGAATATGAAACTAGCCGAAAATTTTATACTCCATTTACGATATTTCATATGCTATATAAAAATAGTAATAATAAAGACCTCTCCGCATATAGCAGAAAGGTCAAAGTATGTCTAAATAACAGTAAAGAACATATGCAACGTCCTTAGCTGGTGTGCTGTCGAGGACGCCAGCCCCTACATTTAGATAAGCTGACAAATAAGTATCACGCAGAAGCTTGCAAGGCAGGCAAATGCCGCAACTATGATAAGGCTTTTTTCCTTGAATGCAAGCACACAGGCTGTTATAAGTCCTGCTATGGAAGCCGCAAGGTTTCCCGTTGAGAATAGTATGGACGGGAACGTCATTGCTCCAAGCACAGCATATGGCACATAGTAAAGAAAGCTTTGCACAAATCTGTTTGTTATCTTGCCCTTGAATATTACCAACGGCAGGGCACGAATAAGATAGGTCACTCCTGCCATAATGAAAAGATAAATGAAAAAATCTCTTATACTCAGCATTGACCGTCCTCCTCATTTTTCACAGGCATGAGAGCCGCCATTATCCCTGCGGAAAGAACAGTGCAGATTATTATGGAAAATCCTCCGGATACCTTATTAAGAATAGGCAGCCACTTGAAACAACAGCTAAGAAGAGCCGCAAATATCGCCGCAATTGCAATGCCCTTGTTTTTCTTTGCGGGCGGTATTATTATTGCAAGGAACATTCCGTATATTGCAATACTAAGTGCGCTTATGACTATCTCAGGAAGTATTTTTCCTGCCGCCGCACCTATAAGAGTCCCCAGCGACCAGCCTGCTACAGGTAAGGCGATAAGCCCATACATATACTGCCTTGAAACTTCCCCTATATTTCCCATTGCCATGACAAATATCTCGTCTGTTACTCCGAAGCCTACCAGCCAGCGATGTATTCCCGACAGTGACTTGTCAGCTTTCTGTGAAAGAGATATTGACATAAGTGCATACCTCAGGTTGATGATAAACTGAGCACAAGCCATTTCTATCCAGAAACCGCCCCCCGACAGCATAATGTCAAGTCCTGCGAACTGACCTGCCGAGGTCACGTTGCAAATAGAGATAAGCACAGTTTCCCACCAGCTCAGACCACCTTTTACGCCTTGAAGTCCAAATGTAAAAGATACCGAAAGATACCCCAAAGCAATAGGTATGCCGTCTTTAAGACCTTTTTTGAAACCACTCATAAATCATTCCGCCGAAGCGGTGTTCCCCCTCAAATCAAAAATTATCTATCCTGCACTGACATGACGCCATTGTAACAAGTGCCGCCTTGTGGCTTTCTTCCGTTACTCCTGCGCAGGCGTTTGCGTCAACTATGACCTCGCATTCAGGACAAAAAGCTTTTATTAGCAAAGCGTTTGATACCACGCAAATGTCTGTGCAAAGTCCGCAAAGCTCTATCTCGTCCCCTGCCTTTGTTATTTCAGCAAGGTGCTGTGCAAGCTCAGCCGAGCCGAATGTGCTTTTTTCATAGACCTCTGCGCTTCCACCGATAGCCTCAGCTACCTGAGTCTCAGGCTGCCAGCCCTCGGTGCCTTTTATGCAATGCTCCACAGGGAGCTTTTTTCCCTCAGGCGTTTCAAGATAATCCTTGAAATGCGTGTCAAGGGTCATGAATACAGTGCTGCCCTGAGCCTTGTAACTGCGTATTTTTTCACAGACAGCAGGAACGATCGTTTCTGCCATTTTTGAACCAAGACTGCCCGTGACAAAATCATTCTGCATATCAACAACTATAAGATATCTCATATTCTATTTACTCCTTTCTCTCACGACGAAAACGTTTTGACAGGTAAGAACTGACATATTGTTTTATTAGTCCATAAAGTAACATTATAACTCTAAAATATGAATTTTTCAACGTGTGCATAAAATGGGCAAAAAAAATGCTGAGCAACGGTGCTCAGCAGAAAATAAAATAAAAAAACTATGTGTAGAACAAAAGAAAGGAGACAACAAAACGGATGTTAAATCAAACAAATTATGTTCAATATCCTTAACATCAATTAAATTATAACCTCTTTTGTAGCGATAGTCAAGAAAAAGTTGCAAAGAACTTGTTAATTTTCTGAAAATTCGGGATTTTGCACAAATATTTCGTTGACATTATGCTAACAATGACATCTGCGTGAGGTCTGAACTTAAATCGACTTAAAAAAGTAAAATATCTTATCCATTTTTAGCGTCTGTGATGTTCAAATTTTAATATTTAAATCAAAAAAAATAAGGTCATGACAGCAGGAAAGAGAGCCGATTTTAGAATATGCAGCAGGCAAACCCGTGATAAAATGCTGCCCTCTGAAACAAGCTCCCTCTCCTGCCGTCATGACCTGCAGGGGACTACTGCTCGGTGACAAGTCTGTTGTCTTTGAAAAACAGTGAAATGCACCAGATAGCCGAAATAGCTACCAAAACGTAGATGATCCTGCTTAGTATCGCTGCAGCGCCTCCGAAAAGAAATGCCACAAGGTCGAACTGGAAAATGCCCACAAGCCCCCAGTTTATGCCGCCTATTATGAGAAGCAGCAGTGCGATCCTATCTATCATGAGAAACTCCTCCTTTGATTGTTTAAGATATAGAGCAGTCCGTCTGTCAGCGGGCTGTTGATTGTAGTATTGTCATATTTTTTTGGATTATTCATTGAACGTTTGGTAAAAAACTACTAAAAAACACATCGAAAATTCTATATAAAAATCTGCGTTTTGTACTAGACAAAAGCGACGGGCTATGTTATAATGATTGTATGTTAATCGTTTAAGTAAAAATGTATGGTAAAGCGGGAGGCAGATCATCGCTTTGCACTATGGGGGCGTTACTTTTTTGAATAATATAGACCTTAAATTTATGTTTAAAGATACGGAATGTGTCAGAATGCAGTCGGGAAAGTATTCCTGCGTTATCGCACCAAAACTTGGTGCTTCTGTGCTGAGGCTTCGTGACGAGGAAAACGGCATAGAGGTGTTCAGATATCGTGATGACTGCACTCTCAAGACTATAAATAAGGCGAGAGAGATATGGGGACTGCCTACTCTTTTCTTGCCTAATCGCTTTGATAATGGCATTATAAAGACCTCTGACGCAGTGTATCAAATGCCTGTAAATGAGAAAAAGCTTGATAATTTTATCCATGGCTGGGTGCATAAGAGAGAACACGAAATAGAGTGTTATTCAACACAGGATAAAAAAGTTGTGCTTGTTACTTCTTATACCTTTGACAAGAATGACGAGATGTATTCTTATTTTCCGGTGGATTTTAAAATATCCTATACGTTTACGCTTTCTGAAAACGGTCTTTTGCAGGAGATATACCTGACAAACAACAGCGACAAGGCTCTGCCTGTTTCTATATGTACTCATACCTGCCTTAATGCGCCAATGTGCGACGGCGGCAGGGAGGAATCAATGAGAATGTGCGTGCCGATAATCGAAAAGTGCGAGCTTGACAAGAGATGCCTGCCAACAGAAAAGCTTTTGCCTCTTAAAAAGAAAGACCTTGAATATAAAGAGGGTACAAAAATGCCTACCCTGCATAATATCTCAAACGATATGTACACCGCAGGCATGAACAAGCTTGACGGTAAGGACTTCTATGGCTCTTATGTTGTGGATACTGATAACGGTCATAAAGTCTGCAATGAGGTGTCAAAAGAATTTAAGTTCTGGAATATGTGGAACGATAAGGGCAATAAAGGATATTTCTGCCCTGAACCAATGACAGCTATGATAAACTCTCCTAATCTCAGCCTGCCTAACGAAGTGAGCGGATATGAGGAGATAACAAAGGGTCACACATTCAAGTGCTGGCAGAGATTCTTTACTGAATAATAGAAAAAACTATCATTATGCAGAATGAGAGTTATGTAACAGCTCTGTAAATGTAGGGGCGAACAGCGTTCGCCCGTTGGCTTGATCACTTTGTGACGGCTATACACTTCACAATGGTTATAATTAAGCTGTCTCTTATACACATCTCC
>ENA-UAIR01000234-UAIR01000234.1-human-gut-metagenome-genome-assembly--contig:-NODE-234-length-11424-cov-4.162987_pt1 | contig 11424 bp, 10 predicted proteins | sample MGYA00244421_ERZ654393 | MGnify/ENA primary metagenome ERZ654393 (study PRJEB26926, sample SAMN06165162) | human gut metagenome | biome: ENVO:00009003; feature: ENVO:2100002; material: ENVO:00002003... | reverse complement strand
AGAGAGAGAAAGGGCACGTGCCGCAGCGGCAGCCAAGGCAGCCACAAGCAGCAAGAGTTCTGGCTCTTCCGGCAGCGCTCCCGCAGTTACTTATGCGGCCAGCGGAGACAGCGAGATGGGTACCGCAGTTGCCGACTATGCATTACAGTTCGTTGGTAACCCTTATGTATACGGCGGATCCAGCCTGACCAACGGCACCGACTGTTCCGGATTTGTAATGAGTGTATATGCTAACTTCGGTGTAAGTCTGCCTCATTCCTCTTCCGCAGACCGCAGCCAGGGTTCTGCGGTTGACGGACTTGCCAATGCACAGGCAGGTGACCTGATCTGTTACTCCGGCCATGTGGCACTGTATATCGGTAACGGCCAGATCGTTCATGCATCTACCGCCAAGACCGGTATCATCGTATCTAATGCGGATTACAAGAAGGTACTGGCGGTTCGACGGATCTTCTGATTATATAACAGAAAGTACAAGGCACTGTGTGGAAAAAACACACAGTGCTTTTTTTGTGTGTATACGATGAGCGAGACTACTCGATTGCACCGTGTCATGTGGTCGGTTTATTTTCCATGTGGACAGGATGCTGTGGGGACAGTGGAACTTAAGTGCCGATAAGGCAAAAAACTATAAGTTGTATAACGAATTGTGCAATTTGTCAAAATATTGTTACGCGATGAAATGGGGATTGACAAAACGGAACTATACAAAGTATACAAAAAAAGTGACACGAACGTAAAAACGACAGAAAAGAAATTTAAATACAAAATAAGTTATCCACATCCAAAATGCCAGAAAATAGGATAAAGGTTACTTATACACCAAGTTATACACATTATCCACAGAAAAACCGGCACTGCAAGGGGGATAAATTTACGAAAAAACAGGAACAAATGTTTTGTGAACATGTAATAAAAATAATAAAATGACAGGATTTGTCGATTTTAGGGTTGACATACAGAATGTCAAAAACAAGTAAAAAACTTCTTAAATTGTTGCAAAAAGCTGTGCTATTGTGCTATAATGACTATACAATAAATACAAGGGATGCTACATAAAACCTTGTAAATAAATACTTGGAAGGGATGATCAGCATGAAGTTTATTATTGTTGGCAGAAACATCGAAGTTACACCAGGATTAAGAGCAGCAGTGGAGGAAAAGATCGGCAAGCTGGACAAGTATTTCAATCCCGACACAGAAGTACATGTAACATTAAGCGTTGAAAAAGAACGTCAGAAAATTGAGGTGACCATTCCGGTAAAGGGAAGCATTATCCGTTCGGAGCAGGTAAGCAACGATATGTATGTATCCATTGATCTGGTGGAAGAGATCATTGAGAGACAGTTGAAAAAATATAAGAACAAGATCGTTGACAAACAGCAGGCGGCAGCTTCTTTCAGCAAAGCCTATGTAGAGAATGATTACACAGACGATGACGAGATCAAGATCGTTCGTACCAAGAAGTTCGATATCAAGCCCATGTATCCTGAGGATGCCTGCATTCAGATGGAACTGTTGGGACACAACTTCTTCGTATTCTGCAACGCAGAGACAGATCAGGTAAATGTAGTGTACAAGAGAAAGGGCGATACCTACGGACTGATCGAGCCGGAAGTATAAAACCGGACAGAAAATTAAATAAAGACAAATTTACAGCCTGCCGGAGTTTCCGGCAGGCTGTTTTGTTGTATGGGAAATGATATGCCCCGGAGATTTTCGAATTGTCTGAATACCGGAAAAATCAGAAACATAACCTGTAAGGAGGAACTGAGAGCAGGACAGGGAATGGACAGAGAAAAGAGAATGCGGGCATGGATCCGGGCAGAGGTGATGCTTCTATTTATAATGATGGGAGCATTTCTGCTCCGGGAGACAGGACGGACAGAAAGCATGGAACAGGCGGTGGTCACCGCAACCTCGGCTGCGGGAAAGGATTATATCAAATGGGTGGACTTTACCGTATCCTATGAAGCGCTCTGCCAGGCATATGACTGGGATGTGGATACGTTTGACACGGAACATCATGTGGAGTGGATCCCGCTGCTTGCATATACCGCAGCCAGAACCGGAGGGGAATTTGACAAAAAGGCGCTGAAGATCCTGAACGAGACGGCGGAGAAGCTGGCTGAGGGAGAGGCAGAGATAGAAACTCTCACAAAAGATATGAAATACTATCCGTATTATCTGGAAGCTTACAGCGCGGCGCTGGGAGGACTGGTGGGAGAATACGAGGCAGAGGTGATCGGAGAAGACGGACAGAGCACCTGGCAGAAAAAATACGGATTAAAAGGTTATTGCCCCATTGCGAGAGGATTTGATTATACTCATTATGATGATTTCGGGGCGGGAAGAAGCTACGGATATAAACGAAGGCATCTGGGCCATGACATGATGGGGCTCGTCGGTGTACCTATCATTGCTGTCGAGTCCGGCACTGTGGAAGCCCTGGGCTGGAACCAGTACGGCGGCTGGCGCATTGGTATCCGCAGCTTTGATAATAAGCGCTACTATTACTATGCACATCTGAGGCAGAACTACCCCTATGCGGAAGGACTGGAAGAAGGCAGCGTGGTGACGGCGGGGGATGTGATCGGTTATATGGGACATACCGGTTACAGTACCACAGAAAATGTAAATAATATAGAAGTAACCCATCTGCACTGGGGATTGGAACTGGTCTTTGATGAAGAACAGAAAGAGAGTGACAACGAGATCTGGATCGATGTCTATCCGCTGACCTGTTTTCTGGCAAAACACACGCAGGAAGTGCAGAAAGTCGAGGGAACAAGAGAGTGGATCCGCACTACAAAAATCCGGGAATTCTGATTTCTAAAAATTTCATTTGTTATTTTGTTATTTTTTTGACAAAAGCATTGCAAAACAGATTTCGCTATGTTAAAATGGGGACAGTGAAATGATAAAAAAATAACAATCTACATTTCAGAAAGCAAACCAAACGAAAACAAAAAGTGGAGGACAAACAAATGGCAAAGAAAGTTGTATTAGCAGGCGCTTGCCGTACCGCAATCGGTACCATGGGCGGAACCTTAAGCACAACTCCTGCACCGGAGCTGGGCGCAATCGTTATCAAGGAGGCTCTGAAGAGAGCAGGCGTTGCTCCCGAAGCAGTTGACCAGGTATATATGGGATGTGTAATCCAGGCTGGCCAGGGACAGAACGTAGCACGTCAGGCAGCTATCAAAGCCGGACTTCCCATCGAAGTTCCCGCAGTTACCATGAACGTGGTATGTGGTTCTGGCCTGAACTGTGTGAACCAGGCAGCACAGATGATCATGGCCGGTGATGCAGATATCGTAGTAGCAGGTGGTATGGAGAACATGTCCATGGCTCCTTACGCAATTCCTCAGGGACGTTACGGATATCGTATGGGTAACGCAACCATGGTTGATACCATGATCAAAGATGCACTTTGGGATGCTTTCAATGATTATCATATGATCAAGACCGCAGACAACATCTGCGAAGAGTGGGGACTTACCCGTGAAGAACTGGATGAGTTCGCATTAAAGAGCCAGTTAAAGGCTGAAGAAGCTCAGAAGAACGGTGCCTTCAAGGCAGAGATCGTTCCCGTAGAAGTTAAGAAGAAAAAAGAGACCATCGTATTCGATACCGATGAAGGCCCTCGTCATGGTTCTACCATCGAAGGTCTGGCTAAGCTTCGTGCCATCAATCCCGGTGGATTCGTTACCGCAGGTAACGCTTCCGGTATCAACGACGGTGCAGCAGCTATCGTTGTTATGAGCGAAGAGAAGGCTAAGGAGCTGGGCGTTAAGCCTATGGCTACTTTCGTAGCAGGCGCTCTGGCTGGTGTTCGTCCCGAGGTTATGGGTATCGGCCCTGTAGCTTCTACCAAGAAGGTAATGGCTAAGACCGGTATGAAGATCGAAGACTTCGATATCATCGAGGCTAACGAAGCATTCGCAGCACAGTCCGTAGCAGTTGGTAAGGAACTGGGCATCGATGTAGATAAGCAGCTGAACCCCAACGGCGGTGCTATCGCTCTGGGCCATCCCGTAGGAGCTTCCGGATGCCGTATTCTGGTAACTCTGCTGCATGAGATGCAGGCAAGAGGTGCCAAGACCGGTCTGGCTACTCTGTGCATCGGCGGTGGCATGGGCTGCTCCACCATCGTTAAGATCGAGGATTAATTTTATAAATATTCGCTGGGGCGGTAGAATCTCTATCGCCTTAGTGTGGTTTTGAAAATACTGATTGAAATGTGAAATGAGGTAAAAACATGGATTACATTTTGTATGAGCAGAATGGCAATGTGGCAACCATCACCATCAACCGTGAAAAGGCACTGAACGCTCTGAATTCTCAGGTACTGGATGAACTGAACGCTACATTGGATGCAGTAGATCTGGCAACGGTTCGTTGTCTGGTGATCACCGGTGCAGGCAGTAAGTCCTTCGTGGCAGGTGCAGATATCGGAGAGATGAGCAGCCTGACCAAGGCAGAGGGCGAGGCATTCGGCAAGAAGGGTAACGATGTGTTCCGCAAGATCGAGACCTTCCCCATTCCCGTGATCGCAGCTGTCAACGGCTTTGCTCTGGGCGGCGGATGTGAGATTTCCATGAGCTGTGATATCAGAATCTGTTCCGACAATGCAGTCTTCGGACAGCCCGAGGTAGGACTGGGAATCACTCCCGGCTTCGGCGGAACCCAGAGACTGGCTCGTCTGGTAGGTGCAGGCATGGCAAAACAGATGATCTACACCGCACGCAATATCAAGGCAGCAGACGCTTACAGAATCGGTCTGGTAAACGAAGTTTACAGCGCAGAAGTAGATGCAGACGGCAATGTGGTAAAGAGTGCACAGGAAGTAATGCTGGCAGCAGCACAGAAGATGGCAGCCACCATTGCAAAGAATGCTCCCATCGCAGTCCGCAACTGCAAGAAGGCTATTAACGAAGGCCTGGATGCAGATATGGATCAGGCAGTAGTGATCGAAGAGAAGCTGTTCGGTGACTGCTTCGAGACAGAAGATCAGAAGTATGGTATGGCTTTCTTCCTTGACAAGAACAAGGAGAAGGTAAAAGAGCCTTTTAAGAATTGCTAATCATTACGAATATAAAAGTATAAAATCAGGAGGATTTACCATGAAAGTAGGTATTATCGGTGCAGGTACTATGGGACAGGGCATTGCAAAGGCATTTGCCCAGGTAGACGGATATGAAGTAGCTCTTTGCGATATCAAGCAGGAGTGGGCTGACGGCGGCAAGGCCAAGATCGTAAAAGGCTATGCAAGACTGGTAGAAAAAGGAAAGATGACTCAGGAGGCTGTTGACGCTATCGTAGCTAAGATCACTCCGGGCCTGAAGGAAGATCTGTGTGCAGACTGCGATCTGATCGTAGAAGCTGCATTTGAGAACATGGAAGTTAAGAAGACCACCTTCGGTGAGCTGGACAAGATCTGCAAGCCCGAGTGTGTATTTGCTTCCAACACTTCCAGCCTTTCTATTACCGAGATCGGCAACGGACTGACCCGTCCTCTGATCGGTATGCACTTCTTCAATCCCGCAGACCGTATGAAGCTGGTTGAGGTAATTGCAGGTGTGAATACTCCCGCAGAGACCGTAGACACCATCAAGAAGATATCGGAAGAGATCGGCAAGACCCCTGTTCAGGTAAACGAGGCAGCAGGCTTTGTTGTTAACCGTATCCTGATCCCTATGATCAATGAAGCAGCTTTCATCAAGATGGAAGGTGTATCCGATATCGCAGGTATCGACGCAGCTATGAAGCTGGGCGCTAATCATCCCATGGGACCCCTGGAACTGGGCGATTTCGTAGGACTGGATATCTGCCTTGCCATCATGGATGTTCTGTACAACGAGACCGGCGACAGCAAGTATCGTGCATGCCCTCTGATCCGTAAGATGGTTCGCGGCGGTAACCTTGGTGTGAAGACCGGCAAGGGCTTCTATGTATACAATGCAGACCGCACCAAGACTCCTGTGGATGCACAGTAGGCAAAAGGTAAAATAACTGTTCGGAGCCGGATACGGCTCTGGACAGTCTAAGTTCATAATTACAACCAAGTATAAATAACAATGGAGGATTAACATCATGGATTTTACATTATCCAAAGAGCATGAGATGGCGAGACAGCTGTTCAAAGAGTTCGCCGAGAACGAAGTAAAACCTCTTGCGCAGGAAGTTGACGAGACCGAAACCTTCCCCAGAGAGACCGTTGAGAAGATGGCTAAGTACGGCTTCATGGGAATTCCCGTTCCCAAGGAGTACGGCGGACAGGGCTGTGATACCCTGACCTACGCTATGTGTGTTGAGGAGCTTTCCAAGGTTTGTGCAACCACCGGCGTTATCGTATCCGCACATACCTCTCTGTGTATCGATCCTATCATGACCTTCGGTACTGAGGATCAGAAGAAGAAATATGTTCCCGATCTGGCAAGCGGCCGTAAGATCGGTGCTTTCGGTCTGACCGAGCCCGGTGCAGGTACCGATGCTCAGGGACAGCAGACTAAGGCTGTATTAGATGGTGACGAGTGGGTCATCAACGGATCCAAGTGCTTCATCACCAACGGTAAAGAAGCTGATGTATATATTGTTATCGCAGTTACCGGTATCGTAGAGAAGAGAGGCAGAAAGATGAAGGAGATTTCTTCCTTTATCGTTGAGAAAGGTACTCCCGGATTTACCTTCGGTACCAAAGAGAAGAAGATGGGTATCAAGGGTTCTTCCACTTACGAGCTGATCTTCACCGACTGCCGTATCCCCAAGGAGAATATGCTTGGTAAGCAGGGACAGGGATTCAAGATCGCAATGCACACTCTGGACGGCGGACGTATCGGTATCGCTTCCCAGGCTCTGGGTATTGCAGAAGGCGCTTTGGAGAGAACCGTTGCTTACACCAAGGAAAGAAAGCAGTTCGGAAAGTCCATTTCCGGATTCCAGAATACACAGTTCCAGCTGGCTGATATGGCTACCAAGGTGGAAGCTGCCAAGATGCTGGTATACAAGGCTGCACGCAAGAAGGACGAGTACAAGACCAATCCTAAGATCTCTTACTCTGTAGAAGCTGCTATGGCTAAGCTGTATGCTGCTGAGGTTGCTATGGAAGTTACTACCAAGGCTGTTCAGCTGCACGGTGGTTACGGTTACATCAGAGAGTACGAAGTTGAACGTATGATGCGTGATGCAAAGATCACCGAGATCTACGAGGGTACTTCCGAAGTTCAGAGAATGGTTATCTCCGCAGATCTGCTGAAATAAGCAAGCAGGCATTTGTCGGAAATTTTATTAGAAAAGTAAGGAGAAAATACAATGAAGATTGTTGTTTGTATTAAGCAGGTGCCCGATACCAAGGGCGGTGTTAAATTCAATCCTGACGGAACTCTTGACAGAGGCGCAATGCTTGCTATCATGAATCCCGATGATAAGGCTGGTCTGGAAGCTGCACTGAAGCTGAAGGACGAGTTCGGCGCAGAAGTTACCGTACTGACCATGGGTCTTCCCAAGGCAGCAGATGCTCTTCGTGAGGCGCTGGCTATGGGCGCTGACAAAGCAATTCTGGTTACCGACAGAGTACTGGGCGGTGCTGATACCTGGGCTACTTCCACTACCATTGCAGGTGCACTGAGAAACCTTGACTATGATCTGATCATTACCGGTCGTCAGGCAATCGATGGTGATACCGCACAGGTTGGTCCTCAGATCGCTGAGCATCTGGGACTTCCCGTAATCTCTTATGCACAGGACATCAAGGTTGAGGGAGACAAGGTGATCGTTCAGAGACAGTATGATGACAGATATCATGTAGTAGAGGCTCAGATGCCCTGCCTGATCACTGCACTGTCCGAGCTGAATAAGCCTCGTTATATGACTCCCGGCGGAATTTTCGATGCATGCAAGGCAGAGATCACTACCTGGGGCAGAGCTGATCTGAAAGATGTTGATGACAGCAACCTTGGCCTGAAGGGATCTCCTACCAAGATTGCAAAGGCATCCGATAAGGTTCGTAAGGGCGCAGGTGAGAAGATCGTTCCCGATTCACCTGAAGACGGAGCAGCTTACATTGTGGCTAAATTCAAAGAAAAGCACATCATCTAATATAGGAGGCAAACCATGGTAACCAATAATATTGAAGAATACAAGGGTGTATATGTGTTCGCCCAGCAGGTAGACAATGAGATCAGCGGTATCGCATTGGAGCTGCTCGGCAAAGGTAAAGAGCTGGCTGCAAAGCTGGAGACCGAGGTAACCGCGGTTCTGATCGGTTATAATGTAAAGAATCTGGCAGATAAGCTGGCTGAGTATGGCGCAGATAAGGTAATCCTTGTGGACGATCCCGAACTGGAGACTTACAGAACCGAGCCTTATGCACATGCACTGGCATCTGTTATCGAGAAATATAAGCCTGAGATCGTTCTGGTAGGTGCAACTGCTATCGGACGTGACCTCGGCCCTACCGTTTCCGCAAGAGTTAAGACCGGTCTGACTGCTGACTGTACTGTACTTGAGATCGGTGATTTCCCTCTCGTTGCTATTCCCGGACAGGAGCAGAAGCACAACCAGCTGCTGATGACCCGTCCTGCATTCGGTGGTAACACCATCGCTACCATCGCCTGCCCCGACAACAGACCTCAGATGGCAACCGTTCGTCCCGGCGTTATGCAGAAGATCGCTCCTATCGCAGGTGCAAAGGCTGTAATCGAAGAGTACAATCCCGGATTTACTCCGAACAACAAATATGTAACCATCAAGGAAGTCGTTAAGGCTGTATCCGATACCGTTGATATCATGGATGCTAAGATCCTGGTATCCGGCGGACGTGGAGTTGGCAGCGCAGAGAACTTCAAGATCCTGGACGATCTGGCAGAGGTTCTTGGCGGTACCGTATCCTGCTCCCGTGCAGTTGTAGATAATGGCTGGAAGCCCAAGGATCTGCAGGTTGGACAGACCGGTAAGACCGTTCGTCCTCAGATTTACTTTGCAATCGGTATCTCCGGTGCTATTCAGCATGTAGCAGGTATGGAAGAGTCTGATCTCATTGTTGCCATCAACAAGGATGAGACCGCGCCTATCTTCGATGTGGCTGACTACGGTATCGTAGGCGACCTGAACAAGGTAGTTCCCGCTCTGACCGAGCAGCTGAAGGCTGCAAAGGCTGAGAAGGCAGCAAACTAATTCGTAACAACGGATTAAAAACATATAAGAACTCCGCCTGATTCCCCGGTCCGTCCGGGAGTCGGGCGGAGTTCTTTTCTGCAAAAAATTGATGCAACTTGTGCAAGTTTCTTGCCTTGTATGCTTGCGCTGAGGGAAGCAAAATAGTAAAATAAAATGATACCAAGGGTAACAAGGTGAAAAATAAATTTTTCACCTGCAAATTTGTGCCTTCGGCTCAAAGTTTGCAGGTTGTTGAAAGGCGTGAGTAGTTTTATGGCAAAACAAAAAGAAGTAAAGACCAACGCAATGCGGATCCTGGAATCTTTGAAGATTCCTTATACCCATCACACCTACGAGTGTGAGGAATTCGTGGACGGTCTTCAGATAGCTGACAAATTATCCCTGCCCTATGAACAGGTCTATAAGACGTTGGTCACCGTGAGCAACAGCAAGAATTATTTTGTATTCGTTATCCCTATTGCGGCGGAGCTGGATCTGAAAAAGGCAGCGAAATCGGTAGGGGAAAAGAGCGTGGAAATGATCCACGTAAAGGACATTAACGCCATTACCGGTTATATCCGCGGCGGCTGTACTGCCATTGGCATGAAAAAGCAGTACGTGACCAGAATCGATGAAAGCGCAAAGACACAGGAGCAGATCTATGTCAGCGGCGGCAAGATCGGATCTCAGATCCGTCTGACACCGGAGGATCTGGCCAAGGCAGCGAAAGCAGAATTTGCCGATATTATCCGGCATGAAAATTAACCGGGAAGATACCGTAAGGATCTGACAATTACGAAAACATATATAAAGGAGTATCTATGGAAAAAGAAAAAATAATTCTCGATTACGACACCGTGGCACTGGATGAAGCACAGGATGCGGTGATCATCATAGACCAGACCTTATTACCCGGCAGGATCGAACTGATCGCTTTACATACGGCACAGGAAATTTGGGATGCCATTTATCTGTTGAAAGTCAGAGGGGCTCCGGCCATCGGCGTAGCGGCGGCACTGGGTATTTATCTGCTGGCAAACCGCATCGAGACCGAAGATTTTGAAAAGTTTTATGACAAATTTACCGAATATAAGGAATATCTGGATTCTTCCAGACCCACCGCAGTCAACCTGTCCTGGGCATTGAAGCGTATGAATGCCGTAGCTGTGAAGGCCGGCAGAGAAGAACACAAAACAGTGGCAGAAGTGAAGGAAATCCTGCATGATGAAGCCTTGCAGATTCGGGCGGAAGATGTGGAAGTATGTCGAAAAATCGGAGAATTTGGCCTGGAACTGGTGAAACCGGGAGATGGCATCCTGACTCACTGTAATGCAGGACAACTTGCAACCGTAAAATATGGTACTGCAACAGCACCTATTTATCTGGGACAGGAGAAGGGCTATAACTTCCATGTATTTGCGGATGAGACCAGACCCCTGTTGCAGGGAGCCAGACTGACTGCTTTTGAACTGCATTCCGCGGGCGTGGATGTCACACTGATCTGCGACAATATGTCTGCTTCTGTAATGTCCAAGGGCTGGGTACAGGCAGTGTTCGTGGGTTGTGACAGAGTGGCGGCTAACGGAGATACGGCCAACAAGATCGGCACCAGCGTAGTAGCAGCGGTAGCAAAGCAGTACGGTGTACCGGTATATATCTGTGCACCTACATCTACCATTGACATGGCTACCGTTACCGGCGCAGATATCTGCATTGAGCAGCGCAAGGCGGAAGAGGTCACCGAGATGTGGTATAAGGAGCGCATGGCCCCGGAAGGTGTAAAGGTATACAATCCCGCTTTTGATGTAACGGATCATGAACTGATCGCCGGAATCGTAACAGAGTACGGTGTGGCAAGAGCGCCTTACACCGAGAGCCTGAAGGAGATCATGGAACGCAAGGCACAGAGAGGCTGATGGTGTAGATATGAAGCGAAATGTAAGTCTTGCGGAGATATCCGATGGCCGATTATACAAAGCAAATGATATGGTAAAAGCGGATTGCGGTGGTTGCAATGGCTGTTCCCGGTGTTGTCACGGCATGGGCAATTCCATTATCCTGGATCCCTATGATGTGTACCGGATGACTACAGGAATGGGGAAAAGCATGCAGGAGCTATTAGCGGCATCGGTGGAGCTCAATGTGGTGGACGGTGTGATCTTACCGAATCTGAAAATGCAGGGAGCAGAGGCTGTCTCTTATACACATCTCCGAGCCCACAGACCCTAAGACATCTCGTATGCCGTCTTCTGCTTGAAAAAAAAA
>ENA-UAIR01000224-UAIR01000224.1-human-gut-metagenome-genome-assembly--contig:-NODE-224-length-11522-cov-3.410918_pt1 | contig 11522 bp, 9 predicted proteins | sample MGYA00244421_ERZ654393 | MGnify/ENA primary metagenome ERZ654393 (study PRJEB26926, sample SAMN06165162) | human gut metagenome | biome: ENVO:00009003; feature: ENVO:2100002; material: ENVO:00002003... | reverse complement strand
ACGAGATGTCTTAGGGTCTCGTGGGCTCGGAGATGTGTATAAGAGACAGATCATGCAGAGTCTGCTCCATATTGTATTCAATTTCCGGTTCAAAATCGGGAACAATATGGATATCCTCCCCACAGTGCTCGCAGTAAAGCGTACCTTCTTTCATTTCCGCCCCGCAATTCGGACACTTCATATAATTATCCTCTTACTGCCTGCAAGGATACCGATTCCAGGCAGTTATTCATCAGCATAGCTATGGTCATAGGACCTACGCCGCCGGGAACCGGAGTAATGGCGCTGCATACAGGCTCCACACTGTCAAAGTCCACATCACCGCACAACTTGTTTTCTTCGTTGCGGTGGATTCCCACGTCAATGACAACCGCACCCTCTTTTACATATTCTGCCGTGATCATCTTCGGCTTGCCGACAGCCACCACCAGAATATCCGCTCTTTTGGTTACTTCTTTCAGATCTTTGGTACGGCTGTGAGCCACCGTCACCGTACCGTTCTCCCGAAGCAGCAACAATGCCATGGGCTTGCCGACGATATTACTTCTGCCTACCACCACACACTCTTTTCCGGCGATCTCAATACCAGAACGCTTCAGCAGCTGTATGACTCCTGCAGGAGTACAGGACACAAAGCCCGGCTTGCCGATGCAGAGTGCACCGACATTCTGGGGATGAAATCCGTCTACATCCTTTAAAGGAGAAATGGAATCCAGTACCTTTTCTTCGTCAATATGTTTCGGTAACGGCAGCTGCAACAGAATGCCGTTGACATCAGTTCTGTCATTTAATTCCCGGATCAGCTCCAGTAATTTTTCCTCTGTTGTCTCCTCTGGAAGTTCATATGCCAGAGACCGGATACCTACATATTCGCAGGCCTTTTTCTTGTTGCGGACATATACGGAAGATGCGGGATCCGCACCTACCTGGATCACCGCCAGCGTTACTTCACAGCCCTGCTCTTTTAACCCTGCGACTTTTTCTTTGACTTCATCTTTAATCTGTGCGGAAATAACTTTTCCATCTATTAACTGTGCCATAAGACACTTTCCTCCTTACTAGAACAAGCCTACGATCCTGCCGCTGTCATCCACATCGATATTGTAAGCAGCTGGAGCCTTGGGCAGGCCGGGCATGGTCATGACCGCACCGGTGAGCACTACAACAAAACCGGCACCGGCAGACACATAGACCTCTCTTACATTCAATTCAAAACCGGAAGGTCTTCCCAGTAACGTAGGATCATCTGACAGAGAATACTGGTTCTTTGCCATACATACCGGCAGATCACCAAAGCCAAGTTCCGTCAGTCTCTTTAACTGTTTTGCTGCCGCCGGAGCAAACACTACATCAGACGCTCCGTAGATCTCCTGCGCGATCTTTTTGATCTTATCCTGAAGAGACAGTTCATTTTCATATAAAACATGGAAGTGGTTCTCTTTTTCGTCGATTGCTTTTAATACTTTCTCAGCCAGAGCGATTCCACCCTCTCCGCCTTTCTCCCACACTTCGGAGAGTGCGAACTCACAGCCTCTTGTCTCACAGAATTCTCTGACATAAGCGGTCTCCGCCTCACTGTCGGTGATAAAAGAGTTCAGGGTAACCACTACAGGCACACCATATTTCTGAAGATTCTCAATATGTTTCTCCAGATTCACAATACCTTTTTTCAACGCTTCCAGATTCTCTGCTCCCAGATCCGCCTTTGCAACGCCACCGTTGTATTTCAGTGCACGGATGGTTGCTACCAGTACCACTGCATCAGGAGTAAGTCCTGCCTTACGACATTTGATATCGAAAAATTTCTCTGCTCCCAGATCCGCACCGAAGCCGGCTTCCGTGATGCAATAGTCTGCCATCTTCATGGCTGCCTTAGTAGCTCTGACGGAGTTACATCCGTGAGCGATGTTGGCAAACGGACCTCCGTGTACCAATGCGGGAGTATGCTCTAAGGTCTGGATCAGATTGGGCTTGATGGCATCCTTTAACAGTGCTGCCATGGCACCGACTGCTTTCAGCTGGCCGGCGGTCACCGGCTCACCCTGATAGTTGTAAGCCACAACGATTCTGGACAGGCGCTCCTTCAGATCCTTCATATCGTCTGCCAGACACAGGATCGCCATGATCTCACTGGCTACGGTAATGACAAAATGATCCTCTCTGACAAAGCCGTCTGTCTTGTTGCCAAGTCCTACCACAATATTACGAAGGACTCTGTCATTCATGTCCTCACAGCGTTTCCACACGATCTGCCGGGTATCGATGTCCAGATCATTGCCCTGCTGGATATGATTGTCCAGCAGCGCAGCCAACAGGTTGTTGGCAGAGGTGATGGCATGAAAATCACCGGTAAAATGCAGATTCAGTTCATCCATAGGCACTACCTGTGCATAGCCGCCGCCGGCAGCTCCACCTTTGATACCAAAGCAGGGGCCTAAGGACGGCTCTCTGAGCGCAATTACAGCCTTTTTGCCCATTCTGCCGAAAGCTTCTCCCAGCCCAACAGTGGTCGTGGTCTTACCCTCTCCTGCAGGAGTTGGGTTGATAGCTGTTACCAGAATCAGTTTTCCATTGGGACGATCCTGGATCTTACGTAAAAATTCTTCGGAAAGCTTTGCCTTGTATTTTCCGTAAAGTTCCAGGTCATCTGCTTCAATGCCAATACTTTCAGCCACTTTGGTGATGGGCTCCATTACCGCTTCCTGTGCGATTTCAATATCTGTTTTCATGTCCTTTTTCCCTCCGTTTATTCAGACAGTCTCGAACGAATGTCAGATTTCCTCCAACAGCTGTTCGAACTGTTCCATGCTCATAAGTACTTTTCTGGGTTTAGTGCCTTCTTCTTCACCTACCACGCCGTATTCGCAAAGCTGATCCATGATTCTGGCAGCACGGTTGAAACCGATTTTCAACACACGCTGCAGCATGCCGATGCTGGCCTTGTCTTTATCAATAATAAACCTTGCGGCCTCCTCAAAATATTCGTCTCTGTCGTTACCGCCACCAGAGCCGCTTCCGGAGGAACCACCTGACGAGCCGATATTTTTGATCTTCTCTTCAATATCTTCTGCATAGTTGCTATAGGTATTGCCCAGTGCCTGGTTCTTGAGATAATCCACCACATCGGATACTTCCTTGTCGGACACAAAAGCGCCCTGTACTCTGGCCGGTTTGGAATAACCCTGCGGGTAGAATAACATATCGCCTTTACCAAGCAATTTCTCCGCACCGTTCATATCCAGGATCGTTCGTGAATCCACACCGCTGGATACGGAGAATGCCACACGACTGGGCATATTGGCCTTGATCAGTCCGGTGATGACATCCACACTGGGTCGCTGGGTAGCGATGATCAGATGGATACCTGCGGCTCTGGCCAACTGTGCCAGACGACAGATAGATTCCTCCACTTCGCCGGGGCATACCATCATCAGATCCGCCAGCTCGTCCACGATAATGACGATCTGCGGCATCTTCTTCGGTGCTTCCTCTCCTTCCGGAACAGGCATAGTCTCTATTTTCTTGTTATACCCCTTCAGATCACGGACATTATAATCGGCAAACTTCCGATAACGGTCTTCCATCTCACTGACGCCCCAGTGCAATGCAGCAGATGCTTTCTTGGGATCTGTCACTACCGGGATCAGCAGATGAGGAATGCCGTTATAGACACTCAGTTCCACGACCTTCGGATCCACCATGATCAGTTTCACATCATCCGGATGCGCCTTGTACAAAATACTCATGATCAGCGTATTAATGCATACGGACTTACCGGAACCGGTAGCTCCGGCGATCAGCATATGAGGCATCTTGGCAATATCCGCCACCACAGTCTTGCCCGCGATATCCTTACCTACGGCAAATGCAATATTGGAATTAAACTCCTGAAACTCTTTGCTCTCTAACAGATCCCGGAGTGCTACTGTCATGTTCTCTTTGTTCGGGACTTCGATACCGATAGCTGCCTTTCCGGGGATCGGTGCCTCAATACGAATATCCGTTGCCGCCAGATTCAGCTTGATATCATCTGCCAGGCCTACGATCTTGGATACCTTTACGCCCTGTTCCGGCTGTAGTTCATAGCGGGTAACACTGGGGCCCTGGCTGATATCGGTAATCGTTACCTTTACACCGAAAGTATTTAACGTCTGCTGCAAGCGCATGGCGGTCTCTTTCAATTCTCTGGAGGAATCTCCTGTAGCTGCTTTTCCCTTCTGTAACAGGCTCAGAGGAGGAATCCGGTATTCTGCCGGAGGCTGTTTGGCCGCTTTCGCAATATCCTTATGTATCTGATCCTCTGCCAGAGAATTACCCTTTGGCGGCTCCGGTGCCATGATTTTCGGTCGTATGCGGCTTTCCGTCGTTGCTGTCTCTGCAGGTTCCCGCACGACAGGCTCAGTCTCCGGCTGCAGCTGCCGCATATCGGAGGATGACTGCCATTCCGTAACCGGTTCCTCTACAGGCTCCGGGATATCTTCCTTGTGAATCCGGATAGATTCCGCCTGAGGTGTCAGGAGTGCTGCCTCCTCCTGCCAGGATTCTCTGCGCTCAAAAGGTTTTTTGAAGGTAGCAGCACTGGTCACTTCCTCCACGGGGATCTCCTCGTAAGGTTCTTCTGCTGCGGCCTCCTGCATGGTCACCTGATGCATTCCCGTTACCTTGATCTTATCAAAATCGCTGGAGGTCACTCTGGTCTCTTCCACAACAGGAATCTCCTGTGCATCCTCTTCATAAACGATCTCATGAATATCTTCCCGTCTTCCCACAGGCTGTGCCTCCTGCTTTTTCAGGGAAGTGTCCATCATAACACCGCTGACTTTTTTCTCTCTGCGGGGAATGGCGTTTAAGATCTGCTCATTCTCTTTCTCTTCCGCACGGAGTCTGCGCTCTTCCTCACGGATCCGTCGTTCCTCTTCCCGGATACGACGGGCTTCCTCTCTCTGGGAATTACGTTCCTCCTGTTCCTGTCTGCGGATCTGTGCATTTTCCCGTCTGCGCACTGCATCCTCTCTGGACAGTTCCCGGATCCGGTCACCACCGTTTCGCATACTGTTTAAGAAAGAACGCTCCGTTACCAGGATCAGACTGATCACAGAACACAATAAGACCACCAGAACCGTTCCTACCGTCTCCAGATAATGCAGCAACAGATAGCAGATACTTCCTGCCAGAATACCTCCGCCCTTTTTACCGGTACTGCAGTTTGTATATAACAGTTTGATATCATACTGTTCCATAGAGCCGGCAGTCCTGGCGATCAGATCACAGATCACACCGAGCATCAGAAACAATACGACACCTGCAATCATTTTGCGTACAGCGGTAGGGTTCCCCTCATTGGCGAACCAGAAAGCCACAGCCAGAAATATCACAATAGGTGCTATATATGCAGTAAATCCAAAGATACCGAATAAGACCCCGCTGATCGCATTGCCGACCGGGCCGATAATACCAAAATTACAACAAAATAATATCACCATTACCACAAACAAAACGATCAGACCGATCTCATGGAACAGTTCACTGTCCTGTGCTGTTCTCTGCGCCTGCCTGCTGCGGCTGTTTGTGGTACTTTTTCTCGTCCTATTGGAAGATGATGTTCTTTTGCCTGATGAAGATGCCATGTCATCATACTCCTAACTTCATTATAGTCATAATTAGAAGTATATCATTTTTCCATGGCCTTGTCATCCCTTTTTCTGTTCCCTTCGATCATCTTCCGAAGCCTGCAGATGGCCTGGTCGATACCTCCCACTTCGTCAATAATACCGTGGTTCACCGCTTCTTCTCCCACCAGAATGCTTCCCACATCCTTCGTTAAGAATCCGGTCTCCATCATGAGTTCTTCCAGTTTTGTCCGGCTGATTTTACAGTGTTTGCATACAAAGCCCGTGATCCGGTCCTGGATCAGTTTAAAATATTCAAAGGTCTGGGGCACACCGATCACCATGCCATTCATTCTTACCGGATGTATCACCATGGTTCCAGTGGGTACGATGAAGGAATAGTCACAACTCACCGCAATAGGCACCCCGATGGAATGACTGCCACCCAGCACCAGGGATACGGTGGGTTTGCTTAAAGATGCCAGCATCTCTGCAATAGCCAGTCCCGCCTCCACATCTCCGCCCATGGTATTTAAAAGTACCAGCACACCGCCAATTTCTTCACTGTCTTCGATGGCTGCCAGTTGTGGCAGGATATGCTCATATTTCGTAGTCTTCGAATTACCGGAGAGATTATCATGCCCTTCGATTTCACCGATAATGGTCAGCAGATGGATCTTTTCCCCGGATGCCGCATCCGACAGCGTCAGTTGTCCCGTTTTTTCAATTCTTTCGTCTCTGTGTTCTTCCGCCTCGGTCTTCGGCGCTTCATTCTTGTTCTGATTGTTATCTTTCTGATTCTGCATGGCCTGTTTCCTCCCAGTTTCAATGATTTTATGATTTTGAAAATTTAAATAACAAAAAAAGACGACACAAAGGCATTCCACCTCTCGTATCGTCTTTTAGTATGTCCGTCAATCCAACATTTCATTAGGAAACCAACAGATTTTTAATGATCAAAATCATCGTCATCCGCTACCGGATAATCAAAATCACTGTCATCGTCATTATCCAGCTTATAATCCAGTACCTTAGGCACATGCTTTTTCGGCAGGGGCAGTGGATTTTCGATCAGCTGTATTTTTTCCGTTTCTACAGGCTCTTCCTGGAAATCCGCTGGCTCTTCCTCCGGGAATTCCTCGGTCTCCAGATCCTGTACTTTCAGCCGGCGTTTTGTGGATGCAGTTCCCACAGGAACTGCATCAACGGTCTCAGGCAGCACCCCTTTGACTTCCCGCAGCAGTTCCATTTCGTACGGTAGAACCGCCTGTACTCCTGCGCCGGCAGCCACTGCCAATAACAGATACAATAACGTAAGTCCCGGCATATCTTCACTCAGCATTCCGCAGCCGTTTAAGATTCCAAGTGCCAGCGCCAGAGCAATCCACACGGACTGTCTCTCGTGTTCTTTCCTGCACCAGTAACTGAATGCGCCGCATGCAAGGATTGTAACCATAACGGCAACTATAATGACCGCGGCCACCTTATCAGGCACATATGTGTGAACTGCCGGCTGTTCATAGAGAGCGATCCATGTGAATCTTCCCGGGGAAAAGACTTTCCACCATGCCAGAAGTATATTTCCCATCTGCTTTCCGCTGCCCACGGCATCCAGAGCGATGCAGACAAAAAATGCCACCACTGTACCAAATAATCCCAATGCTCCGGCACAGATTCTGCGCATCCATTTTACCTGTTGCTTTGTCTCCAGAAAAAGTGCAGAAAACACTACGAGTAGCAAGAGCAGTCCTGCGACATCCAGGTAGCCCAAAATTCCTATAACAATACCGCTTAAGAAAAATCCACCCACGGAACGGATACCGGGGGTGTCTCCCCGCCCCCTGAAACTATCCAGTGCTTCCACGCACACACACAGACCAATCATCCACAATAACTGATATAACGGTTCCGGTCCCAGAATCACTGATCCAGACAGAACAGGGCATAACATCCAGTACGCAAGAGATACCACTGCAGCCACCATACCGGTCAGTTTCCGTACCGCAAAATATAAAAAGATTCCGGTCAGGATCTGCAGCACAATCTGCAATACCAGCGCCGCTGTCATTTTATTACCCAAAAATACCAACAGCCCGTGCAGCACCTGCAGATAAAAGTATACCGCACCGTGTACCACCTGAGGAATCCGCGTGGTCTCGGTGACTTTCACCGCATCGAACCAGATGTTACCGGCCGCCCCGGAGATATCGTACTGCATACTCTCTCTTACACGAAGTGTGATTCCCACAGCAATCAGAGCTACTACAGCCAGTCCCTCGATAATCAGTTTCACCTGCCCTGAGCCTTCACCGTTTTGTGCCCATTTTACCCACAGAAATCTATGTAACAGAAAAACAACCAGCCCTGTCATCGCAAGCCATACACCTGCGATAACAAGGCCGATTGGGCGGGAACCACCTTCCGGCAGGAGCATGACCATTGTCGTGCCCACCAGTACGGTTCCCGCTGTCAATGCATAAATGAACCACAATATAACACTTAAAATGCCTTTTTTATAATTCATTATTTCAGTACCTTTTCGATGTTATATCTGGGACGATGTTTTACCTCAATGTAAATCTTGCCGATATACTGGCCCACCAGTCCGATGGCCATCAACTGAATACCGCCCAGGAACCAGATGGACAGGATCAGGGAAGTCCAGCCCGGTACCACATGTCCGGTACAATAAGAGATCAGCGCATAAATAGCTGCCAGAAGGCTTAAGGCCACAATGATCATACCGGCACCCAGGATCATACTGATAGGCTTCACACTGAAGGAAGAAATACCGTTGAATGCCAATGCAAGCATCTTCTTCAGAGGATACTTGGACTCACCGGCCACTCTTTCCTTACGGTCATAGTATACACAGTCCGTCTGATAACCGATCAAAGGCATCATACCTCTTAAGAACAGATTGGTCTCCTGATACTTGGAGAACTGTTCTACCGCGCGCTTGGACATCAGTCGGAAATCCGCATGATTGTAAACAGTCTTGACCCCCATCATTTCCATGACTTTATAAAATCCCTGCGCCGTGGTACGTTTGAAGAAAGTATCGGTCTTACGCTCCTTACGGACACCGTATACGATATCACAGCCGTTGTGGAACTTATCGATCATTTCCTCGATCACAGCTACATCATCCTGCAGATCTGCATCAATGGAAACCGTCACATCAGACAGATCCATGGCAGTGATTAGTCCGGCAGTCAGTGCGAACTGATGTCCCACATTGCCGGCCAGCTTTACACCGCATACCTGCACCGGATGTGCCTGATGCTCTTCTTCGATCAGCTCCCAGGTACGATCCTTACTGCCATCATTTACAAACAGAATAAAACTGTCTTCCGCGATCTTTCCCTTATGGATCAGATCATCCAGCACACCCCTCAGTGCCTCGGAAGCAATCTTTAACACCTCTTCTTCATTATAACAAGGAACTACAATTGCAAGTTTCTCCATGCTGTTACCCCTAACCTTTCAATTTATTCGTCCCAGTTATGATATACTGCCTGAACGTCATCATCATCTTCCAGCAGTTCCAGGGTTCTCTGTAAGTTCTTCACTGCAGTCTCATCGGTCAGTGCTACATAATTCTGGGGAATCATGGTAACTTCTGCACTGATCATGGGAATTCCGGCATCTTCCAGAGCCTTGCGTACCTCTTCGAAGTTATCGGGATCAGTCAGGATCTCGAAGCTGTCATCCTCTTCGGAGAAATCTTCCGCTCCGGCATCCAGAGCGATCATCATCAGATCGTCCGCTTCCATATCACATTCTTCCTTGTCCACGATGATCTGTCCCTTCTTATCGAACATAAAGGATACACATCCGGGAGTACCTACATTACCCTGTCCCTTGGTGAATGCGCTTCTTACGTTGGCAGCGGTACGGTTGGTGTTGTCCGTAAGTGCATCTACGATGATGGCGATACCGTTGGGGCCGTAACCTTCGTAAGTCACATACTTATAGTTTACATTGCCCACATCTCCGGCTGCCTTCTTGATGCCGCGCTCGATGGTATCGTTTGGCATGTTGTTGGCTTTTGCCTTGGCAATAACGGTTGCCAGTTTGAAATTGTTGGCGGGATCGGGACCGCCCTCTTTTACAGCGACTGCGATCTCACGGCCGATAATGGTAAAAATCTTACCCTTTGCAGCATCGTTCTTTTCTTTTTTATGCTTAATATTAGCAAATTTGGAATGTCCTGACATTTTTGTTACTCCTTTGAACTTAAAGTTTCTTTCTCTTTGTATGCGTAGTCTTTACGCAATAACGCTCTTTCTATCATAGCATTATTTTCTTTTTTCTTCAAGCACTGATTGTCCGTCTTCTGCATTCTGCGGTGTTTTTTCCTCCGGAAGCTTCCGGACCAACACACTTCCTATCATTTTTTTGACCACGGAAAGGATTTTAAAGTTGTATCCCTTATAGTCCACATCGAACTGCTCGTCCGGTTCCGGGATCCGGTCCAGTCTGGAGATCAGGAAACCGTTCAAAGTCTCGAATTCTTCCTCGTCGAAGGTAATACCCAGAAGCTCTTCCACTTCCTTTAACGGAGTCTTGCCTTCCATGACATATTCGCCCTTGCCACGGTTCTTGATGTATTCCTGATCCTCATCATACTCATCCATGATATTGCCGACGATCTCCTCCAGAATATCCTCCATGGCGATCAGTCCGTCGGTCTGTCCGTATTCGTCTACCACAATGGCCATCTGCAGCTTCTGGGACTGCATTTCCTTGAACAGTTCATCGATATTTTTCGTCTGCGGCACAAAATAAGGCTCTCTGAGCAGCCCGTCCAGTTTTGCGATAGGCAGGTCCAGCTTGTCATCACTGATATGGAACCGCATGGCATCCTTCAGATGCAGGATACCGATGATATGATCAATATTCTCCTCATACACAGGGTAACGGCTGTTCTTGCCTCCCAGCATGGAAGCAATGGCATCTTTCAGTTTCGTCTCACCATCAATGGCCACGATACTTCCACGATGTGTCATGATATCCTGGGCTTCCTTGTCTCCGTATTCGAAAATGTTGGAGATCATCTCCGCCTCACTGGCCTGAATGACACCCTGCTCATGACCTTCCTGCACCATATTGATGATCTCTTCCTCGGTCACATCATTTTCATCCGTATTGTTGCGGACACCGAAGAGGAACAGGATTCCCTTGGCTGTCAGATTCACCAGCCCCGTCAGGGGTGCCAGCAGTCTGGTGATAATATAAATCGGGTCAATACAGGCATACGCCCACTTCTCCGGCTGTCTGGATGCCATTTTCCGGGGAATCAGCACACCGAAAGTCAACAGGATATAGATCATGGCAATAAAAGACAATACCGTGGCAATCCCTGAAAGCACTCCCGTAGGCACATTCTCCAGAGACATGCCTCCCACATTGATCACATGAAGTCCCTTGTCAATGGTCTGCAGCCAGATATTCAGATAAAAAGCTCCCATTAAAATATTGATCAGCGTAATAACCAGCTGTACCGTATTGATATAGATCCCCGGACGGCTGATCATTTCACTCAGCCGCATGGACCGGCGATCCTTTTCTTCCTCTGCTTTATGTAGGATCTCCTTTTCATTCAGATTGTCGATGGCGGCATCAAATCCATAGAAAAACATATCCACCAGCAACAGCAGGAAAAAGAGAAAAATGGCCACAGGCCCACTCATGTCCATATTTTATTTCATCCTTTCGTATTTTATCCTATTTTCGGATACACTATGCATCGGGCTATGTATCCAGCTCCAGGCTGACTTTCAGTGCCCGGTTCACTCTCCGCATAATGTCTCCGTCCAGATGGCATACCTTATCTTTCAGCCTCTTTTTATCGATGGTGCGCAGCTGTTCCAGCAGCACTACGGAATCTTTATCCTGTCTCTTATACAC
>ENA-UAIR01000218-UAIR01000218.1-human-gut-metagenome-genome-assembly--contig:-NODE-218-length-11593-cov-23.665973_pt1 | contig 11593 bp, 9 predicted proteins | sample MGYA00244421_ERZ654393 | MGnify/ENA primary metagenome ERZ654393 (study PRJEB26926, sample SAMN06165162) | human gut metagenome | biome: ENVO:00009003; feature: ENVO:2100002; material: ENVO:00002003... | reverse complement strand
TTTGTTGCTCAGGCACTTATAAATAATATTAAACTATAGTGTTGCGGAATTAAGGTATTATTTATTCAGTTACGCCATTAGGCTTACCTTGATGCCATTTGTCTCCTTGGTAATAACCAGTGTCGCCATACTTCTCGTAGCTATTGCCATCGAAGAGTGTAATAGTAGGAGATTTATCGTTGTCTTCCTTTTTCAGGAGGATGTTTTTTTCGTGTTCCCCTTTTACTGCTTTCAACTTGATGGTTGTTTTATACCAATCTTTTCCCACCTTCTCGCATTTCCAGCTTTTTTTGGCTTTAGTATCCCAAATGGTAAACTGGTTTTCTCCTGATGCGATACCATATACCTTATACCATCCAAAAAGCTCAAACTGGGTATATACCTTGAACTCTATGTTCTCAATTTCAGGCATATCATCATGTACACGCCATATAGGGTCGGATGTAGGATCATAGACAATCCATCCTTCACGATCTTCATAATCGAAGAGAGGAATACCCGGCTCTAGATGATGAGGACAACGGTGTAAACTATATCCTTGATCTTGATATGTATTATTACTGAACATAATCAATGTCTCACCTGGCTTAATAGTTCTTTGACCTTTTGATTCATTTGTATTTAATACAGACTTCGCATCTACAGGGAAGTTTTTGTAATACCATCCGGTGTTAGTCTCGTCGGCCACCATTTCTACTCCAGGCCATCCATTTCTATCGTCCGATTCTTTCGTAAAAACCCAACCTTTTCCTGTAACGGCATCTTCTGTTTCACCTATCTGGGTATAAACATAGATGTAGTGGCTTTTTGTTATTGGATCACTTGTATCTTTTGCATCCTCATTCCATCCATCGCTCCAGTTGTTTGTACCTTCTTCAGTTAAGATTCCCTGGAAATTATCGGAACCGTTACCTCCATTATATTTACTTCGGTCATTGATAGCTCTGAAATAGATACGATAGTCACCGATAGGAGGACTTACTTTTACACGAACTTTCTGAGGCATAGATCCATCTTTTGACGTTACCGTGAATTCATGAATGGTGGTTGTTACAGGATTTTCCGTAGCTGTAACCGTGAACGTTCCTGTTGCATCATCCGATGAATTTACGCTCATTTTGATGATAGAGCTACCTTTTTTATCTGTAGTTCTATCCAACTTAATACCACCAAGGTTAGTATCCCATTTTATGGTTCTTTTATTCTGAGATTTATCATCTTTATTATAGTAGATGACAAGTTCTTTTGTAACATCCAGATAAGGTTTAACATCATAATGTACATCTATATATTTCTTGAGATTATTTGCCTTGAGCCAAAACTTAGCAGTGCCTACTAGCTGTGCACAAGCTTTGATTGGGATATTTGGATTCACGCGAAACTCTATACTATCATTGCCATTAGCGTCTTTACCACGTTTGGTGCCAATGATGATGTCTTTTGAGTTTATTTTTGTATCGCATCCAAACCCTACTGTGCCTGCATTCGAATTATATGTGATATAATCATTTTTCATTGAAGTTACATTAGCCTCCGTCTTGCTTACCCACAATGTAGTATGGTTGAAGTCGGCATCTATTGGTACTGTCTCCCAGGGCTTTACACTTACCTTGCAATCCAGCTCCATATTACCGAGGGTCTTGATAGCACCGGTAATCTCATAGAAGGTACCGCGAGGGAATACGGGTACTTCTGTGGTGCTGGTTTCATCCTTCTTATGACCCAGATTGATACGATAATTGTTGACTGCAGAACCTCCTACATTACCATTGATGGTAAGATAACTGCGGTCGGATTCTGATGAGATATATCGCTCTGGGAGATAATAGGTCTGCTGGAAAAGCCATTTATCCGCAGCATTATCTGGAGCATCTTTCGCAGTTCCAGTTCCTACGATATCATCTTTGTTATTTGTTGCCGGCAGAGATTTGTTGTCAGTCCAATCAGTATAATATACGTTTGGACGTTCAGATGCCTCATACAAAGTACTTGGAATACCATCCTTGTATGCTTCTTTATCTTCATTATTTGGCCAAGTTGGAGTCTCGAATTTACCGCCCCAGTAAAGATGGGTAAAAGGAGAGAGCTTATCGGCTGAAATACTGTTGATGCTAAAGAGCTTGCCTCCGAAATTGGTTGCAACTTCTGCGTCATTTGGATCGAAGATAAGATTCAGCTTAACCTTTACGCATGTAAACTTCAGGTTAGCTGCCACCTCGGTATATTTATCACCCGCTGCTTTAATCTCGGTTTCTGCGAGTTTGCCTGTGGCATCCTTCTCTGGTTCGTAAATCATCGGGATATTGGTGCATACAGGCATACCTGGTGTACTTGTAGGTCTGTAATCGAGTACTATTTTTTTGAGAGCATCTTCAGTTTGGATAGTTTGACCACTCAACACCTTGTTCATATTGGCAACCACATAGATATGGTAAGTGCCCGGCTCGATATTGAGCTGATAGTTAGCTACATGCTCCTCCAGCATCATCGAAGCCAGTGGGGCAGGGAGCGTCTCTATCAGGAGCTTGCCTTCATTTCCTGTAGGGAAAGCATAGAGGGTCAGGTCGTTGATCTGGCATTCATCTACCGTGGCATTATAGGTAGGAAGGCCGGAAGCATCGTCGGGATTGGTGCCGCGGCTGCTGAGCACGGTTGGCACGAGTACATGCAAGTTGCTTTCTGACGAAATGGGAGCGCGCTCGCCTCCAAGTTCGTCAGAGCAACTTACTGTAACCAACAATATAAACCAACTAACTAAACTTAAAATGAAACCTCGTATTTTCATTGTTTCTCATTTTTAAAGTCAAATACTCTTATGAGCTAAATGCCCGGAGGGGGCTCTGACACCTGAAACGGTTAGAAATCGACACGCTGGATGCGCTTGCTCCAATCCAGGATGGAAATGCTGAGCTGCACATACTTCCACTGGTTGCCCTGGAGGAAGAAGTCGAGCTTGTAGTCGTACTCTCGGTCCAGGAATTCCTGCTCTGAATAATGGCGGGCTTCGAAGGCGCCACGGCCTTGAGCCAGAAAGTCTGCAAGATTGATGCGTGCCACCTCTTCGCCAGTAGTCTTGTTCGTGATGGTGAGGATGGCGTTCTTGTCGTTTTCTTCTGCCGGATGCCAGATGAGTCGGGAGAACATGAGGGCGGCATGAGCGGTGCGCTCCTTTACATTGCCCTCGGTATCCTTAAACTCAGTGGTCCAGGTGTAGTATGGGGTATATGTCAACTCCTCGTCGGGGAGGAGAGAGTTGTCGTAACTGATATCGCCGTTGGCATTGGTTATCTGATAACTGAAGTCATCGGCATTGATGTTGGCAGGCTCGTCGGTCTGATGCAGGCTGATGGTGAGCTGCTTGGTATCTCGAACCAGACCGATGGTATGGCGTGTAACCTGCAGGTCTTTTACTTCAACCAGTTCGTTGCTGAGTCCCTGCCAGAGTGTATCAAGCGGTTGGCTCTGGTTGTTTACCTTGCCCTGTTCGCGGTCGAGTCGTGCATGGAGGGCGGTGATGTTGTCACCCTGCTGTGGCAGAGCTATCTGGAATTTGGCACCTGGCTGCGCGAGTGCATCTTCGTATTTCTTTTGGAAGGCGAAGGTTGCGAATCTGTATTTGCCCGGTTCCAGATTGATTCGCATGGCATAGTTAGGGTCCTTGAGCGGCTGTGATGTCGCATCGTTATAGGCATCATGGCGAGCAATGAAGTTGCCCTGCTCGTCGTATACGAATACGCAGAGTCCGCCCACATGATCATTGAACATGTCGGCACGCTGCACGTTGTAGTCGTACTTGAACTGCAAGTCAACACCCATGTCACAAGGAGGCAGGTCGTCGTGCATCAAGTCGTTGCAGCTTGCTAGCAGGCTGCCGGCCATGATGAAGCCCCATCCCATGCATATATTCCTGATCCAACTGTTAAACTTCTTGTTTGCCATGATGCTTATCTGTTTTATGAAAAAGTAAAGTGTATAAATAGATTCTTATTTTTCCGAGATAGCCAGCCGCTCCTTAGCGCTAGAGCGGCTGAGCTATATATAATAATGTGTAATGGATTACAAATCGACTGTGTCTGAACGCTTAGCCCAAGAAAGGATCTTCACGCTGACACTGATGTACTTGTAGCTCTCATCATCTGGTTCTGCTGGCTTGATGGTTGGAACATCTGGTGTACCAGGACCACTGACACTTCCTATAGTCAACTCATACCAGTTGTTACGGAGTACACCATAACGACCGAGGTACTTGGTGTTATGTGTATCATCGTTATCTCCATAAGTAGCTTCACCTTCGTTCCAAGGAGTATCCGCATCACCGAAGTGCTTGATACGGGCAATATAGTAAGACTCACCACCCTTATAGGTTGCAATACCTACGATAGGGTCTGTACCTGCTTCCTTCAAGCCAAGCTTGGCATTAATCTTATCGATGTTATCTTGAGAAACAGCAGCACTACTATTCTTAATCTTAACATTATCAACTGTCAACAGTCTTGTTCCTGCCTCGTTCAAATTGTTGCTTGCTGCTTCAAGTTCAACAGTAATCTCTGATGTTGCCACGCCAAGAACTTCGGCAGCCTTCGCCTTGATTTGAGTCACCAAATCAACTTCCTTCCAAAGGTCGGTGCTGTTACCAATCTTATAGAATGTTTTTCCCTTAGTGAATCCATTAGGAGTATATGTTGCCTTGAACACAACACGTGTTGTCTGACCCTGCATCATGTGCTTAATGTCGAAAGTATTCTCAAGACAGTACTGAGGTTCTGTTGCTGTACCATTAATTTCTGCATTTGGATCAAGTATATTAAATGCGCCCTTACATGCAGTCTCATCACATAAATCAGTACTATAGTTAGGGTCAACACCCCAATATACACGGCTGAAGGCTGTATTACTAGCATCTACGAATCGGGCAGTAACCGGTGCCGTACCATGGACATTGCCCCAAATAGTAGTGAATTTTTCTGACAAGCCCGCAGTCTTATGGATAGGGAATGTACTCTTGTTAGTAACATCCAACTTCCAAGCAGTAATATCAACCTTATCTCCAGTATATTTTGTACCAGATGGGGACTTGTCTGTAGGAAGATCAGCAACTGTCACCTTAGCCAAACCGCGCTCTACATGAATAGTTGTAGCCGCATTGGTTTCTGCTTTCTGCTTTGTTGCATATACCTTATCAATATTTACAAGAGTAGTTGGTTCTCCACCTGCGATATATACAGGTGCATTTGCCATATAGAAACCCTTTGTGTTATCTTTAAATTTTGTTTCATCGGCGTTACTAGCTACATTCCAGTTACCGTACGTTACGGGTGAAGTAGGCGATGAAGTAGGCAAAGTTATCTTATCTTCATCTGCAGAATTCTTATTATTAAGAATAGCTAAAGCATAATAGTCACTTGTTGAACCTTCACTTGTAAGTGCAACATTATTTAATTTTGCAGTAATAGTAGCTGACGCAGTAATGCCATCAGCTCCTTCTGTCTTCCAAGGAGCCATATTACCCAAATCAGCTCTTTCTACGAATGTGTATTCGTCTTCAGATGCACCAGCCTTCTGGAAGATAAGCAAAGTAACATCGTTTACATCATACTCTTTAGCTGTACCTTGATCATAAGTAGGAGCACCGCCTGCACGAGTGCCGTTTGTAGAAGGCAAGTTGATGGTGAAAGTTGCATAACCAACACCAGTTTCATTAGTACCAGTACCTGGACCTGCGGTTCCCAGGTCCTCATTGCTTGAACAGCTTGCTGACATAGCTGCGATGACAGCCAAGCCAAATAAATGTTTAATCTTCATAATCTTTGAAAGTTAAGCTTGTTTATAATCGTTATTCTCTAATTTTCTGTTATTCCAATTCCTTTATCTGCTTGAAGACATCTCTTACACGCTCTGCCTCTTTCGAGTTGCCTGCCTTGGCAAGATGCTTTTCGGCAGAAGTAAGATTACCTTTCTGCAAATCGGTGCAGGCGGCATTGAGATTCGCTGTCTCATCATCTGGGAAGAGGCGGACGGCGATGTCGAATACCTCGTTAAACTCTGGCGAACCCGGCTCGTAAGTCTGTGCCACCAGGAACATCTCCTGCAGAGAAAGCTGCTGTGGTTTGGTCTTCAATATCTCCTTGGCCTCTTCGATGCTGAACGGACGAACCGTGTAGGTTACCGTATAGTCGCTATGACGGAGACGAGGATAGATATGATCCAGGATATAGCGGTAACTAGCCGGATGGAGCTTTCTGATCTTCAGGTCCTTATCGTCGGGAGCCAGCGAGGAGTTAGCTATCTCGAGAATTGCTTCCTTATCAGCCAGATGACTAGCCTGGATCTTCTTCTTGAATCCTTCCCAGTCTTCCGGTGTAGCCTGATAGGTAAAGAGCTTGCTGTTTAAGGTGTAGAGGCTGCTCACATATTTACGGAGGGCAGCTGCACGCTCGTTGGCAAGGCGCTTGTTGTTGGCATACGAACCATCAGGTGAAGCAAAACCATGGATATCAATATCTGTGATTTCAACGTTCTTGTCGTTCTTCACCAGGTCGATGGTGGAAGTAATCTTCTTCAGCTCAGTAGCATTCTCACGGAAGTTGGCAAGAATATAACTCTTGTTAACCACAAAGCTGAGATAGGCTTCACCCTTTTCGGCTCTCACCTTCTTGGCTTCCGCCTTCGGCTGCACAAAGAAATCCTTCGTAATCTTCGGTGTACGGTCGATATCCGCAATCGGCGTATTGTCCTGTTCTATCAGGTTGCCGCATCCGCAGAGATCTTCTTTCACCGAGAGTTTGAACTTCTTCATCCATTTTTGATAAGGAACAGACTGGGCGAAGTAAACCTGCTGACTGGTCTTGTTCTTGCGGGTAAGAACCTGTGCCTGCGGATTCTTCTTGCTGTCGGCAAGTCGGCGGTATCTTACAGCCTGGTTTCTACCCTGGATGATGATAGGGTTGAGAGCGATAGAATCAGTTCCTACCATTACCGGTGTGAAAACAATCTGCTGCTCTGATTTCATCTTCAAATCGTTCAGATTCATACGGAAGGCAACGTCCATCCGGTTGCCGTTCTTGCGTGCTAAAACGCTTTCTACCTGAACCTTACCCCCTGCCAGCTGTTGAGCCTGAGCAGGCATGATGCCCTGAGAAAAGAGCATGCAGAGGGGCGAAATGACCGCATAAAGCTTCATTTTATCCATATTATGATTTCCCTAATTTTTTTGTATTCTGTCTAGTTATTACGTGTTTTTATTGTCAGTTTAAAACCACAGTTAAATTAAATTCTTAGAACACGTATATGAGAGATAGTGCGGCTTTTGTAGGGCCCACATAGTTGCGGTGGTCTTTGTCGAGACATTTTTCGCATCGTCCGTAAAGCTTGTAAGGACTGTAGGCATATCCCAAACCGATAGACCCTTCGAAATTGAGGTGCTTATTGAGTAGCCACTGGTAGCCGTAGGTGAGGCCTCCACCTACATACCAGCCTTCATAGTGCCTGCCCTCCAGAGTTTTCGGCAGGATGCCGAAGGGCATGTCAATGTTTTTAATGTTGTATTCACCGCCTAAGGCATGAATTCCGAAGAAATGGCCTCCAAACTTCTGGCAGGTGTACCATCTGTATTCTGGCATAACATTCCAGAATCTCATCTTCTTGTCGCCCGAGAACTTCCAGGGGTTCAGGGTACCGAAGAGTTGGAAGGTTGTTTTCTTGCCCGTGCCGATTTCGATGCCGGCGTTGGCAGATGTGGAAGCCCATCCCAGTAAGTTGGTCTTCAGAGCGACCTCCTGCGCTCGCGTCGTTGCCATTGAAAGGATCAGCAGCAGCAACATAGCTGATTTTATGAATGTTTGCTTCATCATATCTTTACTTTTATATTTGGTTTCGTTTATATTAAACTTAGCCTTCGTTTGTTAGTTGGTATCTATTTTCGGCTGCAAATTTAAGAGGAAATCCAATATGAAGCAAGAAAAAGTTTCAAAAAGGTTACATTTCTATGTGCAAACGTTTGCACGTTTTATGCAACCTGTTTGCGTACACACATCATAAAGCACATGATTATCGGCGTCTGCTTGCCGTCATTGGGAATCAATGAATCTCCTATTCATATTAATGGATATCAGTCTCTTCCGCTGCAGATGCTTTGTTTTCCTTGGGTTGTGGATTGGGTACGAAGCCAAGGATGGCAACCAGACAACTCATCAAAGGACTGATGATATTGAAGAAGCAGAAGGGGAGATAGACAAGTGTCGGGATACCAAGAACCGTACTCTGCGTCATACCGCAGGCTGTCCATGGAACCAATACGCTCGTTACGGTAGCGCTATCCTCTGTACTTCGGCTCAAGAGTTCCGGACGGTAGCCTCGTTCGGCATATTCATCCTTATAGATAGATGCATTCATAATAATGCTCAGGAACTGGTCACCCATAACGAGATTGAGCAAGACGCCTGATGTCACGGTGCTGCAGACAAGTGATACGGTGCTGTGGATGCTTTTCAGGAGCATGTGGGTAATGGCGTGGAGCATGCCGCTGGCTACCATACATGAACCGAAACACATGGCACAGAGGATGAGCCAGATGGTATTGAGCATGCCAGCCATGCCTCGGGTGGCTACGAGATCATTGATGTTCGCCATACCGCAATCTACCTGGGTATGGGTATAGCAGGTGGTCATGATTCCTTCAAAGAGGCTTTTGGCAGAGATGCTGTCTTCACCTGCTATCCCTACAAGTACTTCCGGCTGGAGAATGAGGGCACAGATGCATGCTGAAAGGGCTGAAAGAAGAAGTGTGATGAGAGATGGAGTCTTGCGGTAGATGAGCCATCCTGTAAAAGCCGGAACCAGCATCGTAAACAAGGAGATATTGAAACCATGACTCAGACCGGTGAGATACTGGCTGATATCCACTGGCTTGGAATCATAACAGAGTCCGATGATGAGATAGAGTACCAGCGAGAGCAGGATGCTTGGTATGGTAGTATAGAGCATATAGCGGATATGTGAGAAGAGATCCGCTCCGGCTATACTCGAAGCAAGGACGGTGGTATCGCTCATTGGCGAGAGTTTATCCCCGAAATAGGCACCGGAGATAATAGCTCCAGCGGTGTAGGGGGCTGGTATTCCCAGGGCATCACCGATTCCCATCAGAGCAATACCAATGGTGGCAATAGTGGTCCATGAGGTTCCCGTCATCACAGAGATGATGCTGGAGATGATGCATGCGCAGGGAAGGAAAAAGGTTGGCGACATGATCTGTACACCATAATATATCAATGTGGGTACCACACCACTGATCATCCAGGTAGCTGACATCATTCCGATGAGCAGCAGGATCAGGATAGATACTCCGGCATCGCCCACGGTCTTTTTGATCATCTCTTCAAAGATATTCCATTTCATCCTATAGATGCCCATACCGAGTGCTACACAAACGGCTGTGGCTATCATGAGGGCCACCTGAGAGGCACCAGCCAAGGCATCATCAGGGAAGATTTTGACAACCAGGATGATGAGGGTGATAAGTACTGCCAGCGGTATGACAGAAATAAAAGGATGTGGTTCAACTGGCTGCAGAGGCGAGCAGGATGCCTGATTCTCTGCAACTTGAGATTTCTGTTTCTTTTCTTCTTGTTCCATTTGTTAATATTCTCTTTTCATTTTAGTTTTTCATTTACTTTGCGTTTTCATCCGTTTCTTCGATGACATCTGGTCGCTGAAGAACACAAATCATTTCATTACTTCTTGAATTTTCATGCCAAGTAGTGCTTTTCGTGCAAAGGTAACTAAAATTTCCTGTTTACGCAAGAAAAGGTCCAATATAATATTCTTTTTATAAAAAATTATTATTTTCATGGAATTTTTCTTGGTTATTTGCCATTGTTAACCATTTTTTTTCTTAACTTTGCATGCTTCCCATTTTTCTAAGGGTGATATCATTACCTTTGCAATCTGTATGGTTATATCATCGACTCACAGACGGGTAAACTGACAGAAGTAAAAATAGAAACAGAATAAAGAAATTAGTTCAAATTAAAACACGTAATATTAAGAATATGATTTCATTTGAAAGTGATTACAACAATGGTATGCTGACAGAGATTCTAGAAGCTCTTGGCAAGACAAACAGTGATAAAACATCTGGTTATGGTTTTGATCCATACTCTGAATCTGCAAAAGAGAAAATCCGCAAGGCTGTGGACAATGAGAATGCAGAAGTGTTCTTCCTGATAGGCGGTACGCAGACCAACACCACGGTCATTGATTCCGTCCTCATGGGATGCGAAGGAGTAATCTGTGTGGAAACCGGTCATATCGAGGTACATGAATCAGGAGCAGTAGAAGCTTTCGGGCATAAGGTCATTACCCTGCCAGGAAAAAACAGCAAGCTGACAACCGGCACCCTGTCAGCTTATATGGATACCTTCCTAGCCGACGAATCGCATCCTCACATGGTGCAGCCAGGCATGGTTTATATCTCGATGCCGACTGAGTTCGGAATGGTCTACACCAGAGAAGAACTGGCTGCGCTGTATGCAACCTGCCAGAAATATGACCTCCGTCTCTTCATCGATGGTGCCCGACTGGGATACGGTCTGGTTTCAGCGGCATGCGACTATGACTTGCCATTCCTTGCAAAACATTGTGATGTATTCTATATCGGCGGAACCAAGGTGGGTGCCATGATGGGAGAAGCTGTGGTATTCTCGGGCATGAAGGCACCGAAATATTTCTTCACCAACGTAAAGCGTCATGGAGCCTTGCTTGCCAAGGGCAGAATGCTCGGCATCCAGTTTGACACGCTGTTTACGGATGAGCTCTATTTCAAGATATCGCGCCATGCCATCGCTATGGCTACCCGCATCCGCAGCATCTTCGAAAAGCATGGCATCGCCATTGCCTACGATTCTCCAACCAATCAGCAGTTTGTAGTACTCTCACCTGCCCTCTACGAGGCCCTTTCCCCAAAAATAGTATTCGAGATATGGGAAAGAAAGAGCGAACATGAAATCATCTGCCGATTCGTTACAAGCTGGGCAACAAAGGAGGAAGAACTCGATGAACTAGACCGTATTCTTCAATCTTACGCTTAAGAAGGCTAAGGATGGTTCTCCTCCAGAATCATCCTTAGCAATTCTTCATTTGCCTCGTTGTTAATCTCTGCATCCTCCAACTCAGAGAAATAGTCAAGCGTGCTGAACATTCGCCTGTAATATCTACCCCTATCACTTTTTCATGGGCATAGATGATGCGAAGCACGGCTTGGAGCTGCATAAGTGTCATATCTCCATTGTTCCAGTCGGTGATGGTATCCTGCTTTCTCAATACATCCTTATCTATAGACATGTAAACCGACTCATGCATAAGTTTACTAGCCTTCGACGGTCAAGCCTGGTGATGGTCTATCTCTGCCTGACTGTAGAACAACACACTCCCATTGTGGTTGCTGCATATCCGGATGATGATCGAAAACAATGAGCGAGAAAGGTTCATGAATTCTTGACACCCAATATTCCGTAAGATAATGGAAATCTCCGGAACCTATGAAACAATAGTTCGTTAATAATTCAATAATGTGCTAAGCAGCTATACGCTGTAAGCA
>ENA-UAIR01000214-UAIR01000214.1-human-gut-metagenome-genome-assembly--contig:-NODE-214-length-11740-cov-4.492683_pt1 | contig 11740 bp, 8 predicted proteins | sample MGYA00244421_ERZ654393 | MGnify/ENA primary metagenome ERZ654393 (study PRJEB26926, sample SAMN06165162) | human gut metagenome | biome: ENVO:00009003; feature: ENVO:2100002; material: ENVO:00002003... | reverse complement strand
GAGATGTCTTAGGGTCTCGTGGGCTCGGAGATGTGTATAAGAGACAGGTCCTGCCATTCGGATGCACCACCGGCATAGACCAGAATATTATTGTGCGCTATGTCCACTCCGGCCGTTTCCATCTCGTCCAGATCCAGACTGGCATTACCGTAATCGGATTCCAGATCTGAGCCTACCAGATAGACCATGATGGTCTGGACCTCACCGATAGCATCCAGCGAGTCGTAATCCATCTGGGGAATAGGGGTGGAAGACGGCTGTGATTCGGTATGGTAAGTACCATGACCGTGAGACGAGGATGCCTGCGAATTGTTTTGTCCGGCATACTCCAGGATCTGTGCAAATACGCCCATAGGCGTGGTACGGATGCGGCACCCGGTCAGAACCACGGGGACCAGCAGCAGACACCAAAGGGTCCGTAACTTTTTCCTTGTTCTTTTTTTCATAATAATCTCCCTCATGAAATAAAATTTATACTCATCGCCCATTATCGCATGAAAAAAAGAGAGCGTCAAACAGTGTAATTGCTTACAATCTGAAAAAATACCAAAGAAAAAACAAAATTCTGGTTCTTTTTTTTCGGAAAAAGATGGGGAGCCGGAATCCGGTGGACAGTCAGAACCACAGGAAAGAAGAAAAGACTTTTTTACAGGAAAACGGTGTGGACCTCATGATCCGGGTACATGACACCGGAATCGGCATGGCCATCACGGATCAGCTGGTACAGCTCATGGGCGGAGAAATCGTCGTAGAGAGTCTGAAAGATAAGGGCTCGGATTTCACCGTGCTTTTGCAGCTGCCTCTGGCAGAGGAAGGCAGTATCGAAGAGAAAACGACAACAGAGAATCGGGAACAGAATGCGGATAACGCGTTCCGCGGCCGCAGGATCCTGCTGGGCGGAGGTCTATTTCGACGGTATTGGATGGCTTCCGGTGGATGTGACACCGGGGTATTATTATGACGCGGTGAAATTGCAGCAGATGGTGGCGACACCGGATATGGTGCACAAGACATTGGCAGAAGATCATAATCTTATGGATGCGGAACAGATCACGGATACCGGAAATGATATGGATACCGCCGTGGCAGAGATCGCGGAGCTGCTGAGAAGTCTGTTTTTATGGAAGAAAACTGTGTTAAAAGAAAATTTGTAAATAGAAGCATACATAAAAAGAGTGAAAAAGGACATTCTGTTATCAGAGAGAGCAGTCACAGAGTCTGCCTGCCGTGCAAGCGGCCGGGCGGCGGAAAGGCATGGTACATCTATGAAACAGGAAGACACAAAACAGGGCAATCAGCAGAAGATGCAGAAAGAGACCCCGCATATGTCCGGGAATCCGGCACAACCGGATGTACAGCAGAAGCAGGAATACGAACAGTATGTCAAATCGGTGACCCCCACCCACAATCTGTGGGCACAGATGGGAAAAGCGTTTCTGACCGGTGGGATCATCTGCTGTATCGGGCAGGGAATCCTGAACTATACCGGCAATGTGCTGGGAATGGATCCCCAGACGGCAGGCAGCTGGTGTTCTCTGATCCTGGTGTTTGCATCGGTGGTACTCACGGCACTGCATATTTATCCCAAGATCGTCAAATGGGGAGGTGCAGGAGCCTTAGTGCCCATCACCGGCTTTGCCAATTCCGTGACAGCCCCGGCGGTGGAATACCAGAAAGAAGGACAGGTATTCGGTATCGGCTGCAAGATATTCACCATTGCAGGACCTGTGATCCTGTACGGAATTTTCGCCAGCTGGGCATTGGGACTGATCTGCTGGGTGCTGCAGATGTTCGGGATCCAATTGTAAGTTGAACTGAAATAGAAAACAGTGTAAAATGACTTTGTCCGGACGCGGTTTCGGGCAAAGTTTTTTTATGAAATGTTAAAGGAGAGATTACCATGCAGATAGGAAAAGAGATGGCGATCCCGTCCATCCTGAAGATCGGAAACGGGGCATTAGGTAAGATCGGTGGTTATTTAAAAACGGAAGGTCTGGATCAGGTAGTGTTATTTTTCGGTAACGGACTGATCGATATGTTCGGAGAGCTGGTCATGAATTCACTGAAGGAAGCGGACGTGAATGTTCTGGAATACAATGAATTGGATACGGTGGATATTGACGATATCATTACGCTGGCTTTCGCAATTCCCAACAAGGCAAAGGCGGTGATCTCTATCGGTGGAGGCAAGGTCATCGATGCCGGAAAATATGCGGCATTTCTGCGGAACCTTCCTTTTATCAGTGTGCCGACTTCCAGTTCAAGCGACGGCTTTTCCAGTGCCAGCGCATCCCTTCTGGTGCAGGGAAAGCGTACTTCTGTCCCTGCCAGACTGGCTTATGGCATTATCGTGGATACCCAGGTGATCCGTACCGCTCCGGAGAAGTTCATTTACTCCGGCATTGGAGATATGATTTCCAAGATCACGGCACTCTATGACTGGATTTTCGAAGAAAAGGCCGGCTGCGGTGAGGTGAATGATTTTGCTGTGATGATCGCAAAGAAAGCGGTGAACAGCTTCGTTCGTACCCCTTATGAGAGCATCAAAGACGAGCTGTTCCTAAAAGAACTGCTGGATTCTCTGGCCATGAGCGGTATTGCCAACGAGATTGCCGGCAGCAGTGCCCCTACCAGCGGAAGTGAGCACCTGATTTCCCATGCATTGGATAAGATCCTGGAAGTGCCGCAGCTTCATGGCATCCAGGTAGGTATTGCCACCTATATCATGGCAAAGGTACAGGATCACCGTTACATCCGTGTCAGCACGGTACTTAAAGATACCGGATTCTGGGATTACGTGGCAACCTTACATATGAAGAAGGCCGATTTCCTCAAAGCCATCGACATGTCTCCCACCATCAAACCCCACCGCCATACCTATCTCCACGAGGAAAAATACCGCGAAGCAGCAAAGAAACTGGTGCTGGAAGATGAAGTCCTGAACCGGGTACTGGAGGATTGACGGAGTTTATAAAGAGTTTATACTTTTTTTCTTGCAAACATAAAAGATAGCGTTATAATGTTAGATGACTAACAAAAATGGTTAGCTATCTAACATTTTTATTTACGCGAGCAACGAGCCAAAGTCCGTGCTTGCACGAGACCTTGGCGACTGCCGCGATAACTTGAGAAACTCGCGAAGCGTGTTTCTCATAGTTTGCGCGAGTAGAGAGGAAAATCCCATGCTGGCATGAGGATTTGACGAACACCGCATTAGAGGCATAGGAGATAAGGAGGCAGGATGAACGAGGAGACAAGTGTACTGACGAACCGTCAGCTTGGATTTGAGATCAAGGCCGCCAACAACATGATCCGCCGGAAGATCGATGCGATCTTTGCTCAGATGGAAGGAAATGAAATCAACGGAATGCAGGGGCCGCTGTTGGGATATCTGTATCACAAGAGCCGGAACGGCGATGTATATCAGAAGGATGTGGAGAAGGAATTCCGAATCCGCAGATCCACGGCAACGGTAATGCTCCAAAGTCTGGAACAGAAGGGCTATATCGTCCGGGTGGCATCCACGGAGGATGCCCGACTGAAAAGGATCCTGTTGACGGAGAAAGCGATCGAGCATCATAATCTGATCGAAGAGCAGATCCGGGATTTCAACCGAGAGCTGGAGAACGGTATTACCGAAGAAGAGAAGCAGACATTCTTAACTATTTTAGATAAGATGATGCAGAATCTGGGACAGGACAGCAGGCGGACCGGACGTTGTAACGGGCCATGCCGTAACGAGTGATGCTGGCCATCATGCATAACAGAGAGGTTACAAAACATTTATTATAGGATAGAAAAATACAAGAAAGGAAACCAGCTATGATCAAAACATTAGCAAAACAGATCAAGGAATATAAGAGTGCATCTCTTGTAACTCCTATTTTCATGATCCTGGAAGTAGCCATGGAAATGGTGATTCCGCTCCTGATGGCATCCATCATTGATGACGGTGTGCAGGCGGGAGATATGAAACATATTTTTGCCATCGGTTGTTACATGATCCTGGCAGCTATTGTCGGATTGTTCGCCGGTGTCATGGGTGGTAAATACGGTGCGAAAGCATCCACCGGTTTTGCCAGAAATTTAAGAGAGGCCATGTATGAGAACATTCAGACCTTCTCTTTCTCCAACATTGATAAGTTCTCCACGGCAGGACTGGTCACCCGTATGACCACGGATGTTACCAATATCCAGAACGCTTACCAGATGCTCTTACGTATGTGCTTCCGCGCACCGGTCAGCCTGATCTGTGCTATGCTGATGGCGTTCCTGATTAATGCAAGAGTGGCAAGTATTTATCTGGTGGCGGTAGTGTTCCTTGGAATCGTTATCATTTTTATTATGAGAGCAGTGTCCAAGTATTTCAGTGAAGTATTCAAGAAATACGATGATTTAAATGCCAGCGTACAGGAGAACGTAGCCGCACAGCGTGTGGTAAAGGCTTATGTGCGTGAGGACTATGAGATCGACAAGTTCCATAAGGCCAGCTACAACATCTACAAGATGTTCAAAAAAGCAGAATGTACCATGACTTATGTATGGCCGGTAATGCAGTTTACCGTATACGGCTGTATCCTTGGAATCAGCTGGCTTGGCGCTCACATGATCGTTGCCAGCCAGTTGACTACCGGTGAACTGATGAGCCTGCTGACCTATTGTATGACGATTCTGATGAACCTGATGATGTTAGCCATGATCTTCGTTATGATGACCATGAGCGCTGCCAGCGGAAAGCGTATCGCGGAAGTATTAAATGAAAAGGCGGACATCACCAACCCCGAACAACCTGACTACGATGTGACAGACGGTAGTATCCGTTTTGATCATGTGACCTTCCGCTATAACAAACAGAGTGAGAAGCCGGTACTGGATGATTTGAACTTTGAGATCAAAGCCGGAGAGACCATCGGTATTCTGGGTGGTACCGGTAGTTCCAAGACCAGTCTGGTGAACCTCATCAGCCGTCTGTATGATGTAAATGAGGGTACGGTCTATGTCGGCGGTAAGGATGTCAGAAGCTATGATCTGGAGACTCTGCGTAACGAAGTATCCGTAGTATTACAGAAGAACGTGCTGTTCTCCGGTACCATCTTAGAGAATCTCCGTTGGGGCGACGAGAATGCTACTGAAGAGGAATGCATCCGTGCCTGTCGTCTGGCCTGCGCCGATGAATTCATTGAGAAGATGCCAGAGAAATACAATACCTATATTGAACAGGGCGGAAGTAACGTATCCGGCGGACAGAAGCAGAGACTGTGTATTGCCAGAGCACTGCTGAAAAAGCCGAAGGTACTGATTCTGGATGACTCTACCAGTGCCGTGGATACCGCTACCGATGCGAAGATCCGTAAGGCATTTGCTACGGAGATCCCCGGTACGACGAAAATCATCATTGCACAGCGTATCTCCAGTATTCAGGATGCAGATCGTATCATCGTTATGGATAACGGTAAGATCGATGCATTTGCACCTCACGAAGAACTGCTTCGTACTAATGAGATCTATAAGGAAGTATATGAAGCCCAGACCCAGACGGGTGGCGGCGACTTTGATGAGAATGGAGGTGAGTCATAATGCCAGGACCTATGGGCGGCGGAATGCGTGGACCCGGCAGAAGAATGCAGGGCGGTACACGTATTGAGAATCCGGGAAAAGTATTTAAACGACTGATGGCGTATATCTTTAAAAATTACGGCATTCACTTTATCTTTGTGTTGGTCTGTATTGTACTGAGCGTTGTGGCAAGCATTCAGGGTACTCTGTTCATGCAGAGACTGATCGACGACTATATCATGCCCATGATCGGACAGGAGACTCCGGACTTTGGCAATCTGTTCCGGGAAATTGTCCGTGTGGCTGGTTTTTATCTGGTCGGTGTGGCGGCCACTTATGCTTACAACCGTATCATGGTAACCATAACTCAGGGAACACTGAAGAATCTCCGTGATGATCTGTTCGAACACATGGAAAAGCTGCCGATCAAGTATTTTGATACCCATTCCCACGGCGATATCATGTCCATTTACACCAATGATATTGATACTTTACGTCAGATGATCAGCCAGAGTATCCCGCAGGTATTTTCCAGCTTCATCACCGTAGTCGGTACCCTGGGAAGTATGCTGGTATTAAGTGTGCCTCTGACAGCAGTCAGTCTGATCATGGTGGCACTGATGATGTTCGTCACTGGTAAGGTAGCGGGCTTAAGCGGAAAATATTTCGTAAAGCAGCAGAAGAATATCGGTAAAGTCAACGGTTACATTGAGGAAATGGTGGAAGGCCAGAAGGTAGTCAAGGTATTCTGCCATGAAGATAAGAGTCTGGAGGAGTTCAAGGCTCTGAATGATGAACTGTGCGACAGCGCATACAATGCGAATAAGTTCGCAAACCTGATGGGACCCATCAATGCCCAGCTGGGTAACTTAAGCTATGTGGTATGTGCCATCGTCGGTGGTGCCATGGCGCTGGGTGGTTTCGCAGGACTGACGCTGGGTAAGCTTGCCAGCTTCTTAACTTTTAACAAGAGCTTCAACATGCCTATCAGCCAGGTCAGCCAGCAGCTGAACAGTATCGTTATGGCACAGGCTGGTGCCAAGAGAGTCTTCGATCTGCTGGATGAGCCGGTAGAGACCGACGAGGGATATGTGACCATCGTCCGTGCCAAGAAGGTAAACGGCAAGATCGTGGAGTGTACCGAGAGAACCGGTATGTGGGCATGGAAGCATGTACATCAGGCGGATGGATCTGTAGATTATATTGAATTACAGGGTGAAGTGGTATTCGACGATGTGGACTTCGGTTACAATGATGACAAGATCGTGCTGCATAACATCGAGATGTATGCAAAGCCCGGTCAGAAGATCGCATTCGTAGGCTCCACCGGTGCCGGCAAGACCACGATCACGAACCTGATCAACCGTTTCTATGATATTCAGGATGGTAAGATACGTTATGACGGCATCAATATCAACAAGATCAAAAAAGCGGATCTGCGGAAGTCTCTGGGTATCGTATTGCAGGATACCCATTTGTTCACCGCTACCGTTATGGACAATATTCGTTTCGGTAAGCTGGATGCTACAGACGAGGAAGTCATTGCCGCAGCAAAACTGGCTAACGCGGATACCTTTATCCGTCAGCTTCCGGATGGTTACAACACAGTCCTCACCGGTGACGGTGCGAACTTAAGCCAGGGTCAGAGACAGCTGCTTTCTATTGCCAGAGCAGCTGTAGCGGATCCTCCGGTACTGATCCTGGATGAGGCTACCAGCTCTATCGATACCCGTACCGAGAAAATTGTACAGGACGGCATGGATAAGTTGATGAAAGGAAGAACCACTTTCGTCATCGCCCACAGACTTTCTACTGTCAAGAACAGTGACTGCATCATGGTTCTGGAACAGGGCCGCATCATCGAGCGCGGCAACCACGATGAACTCATCGCCCAGAAGGGCAGATATTATCAGTTGTATACCGGTAATGCGATCGCTGAGGGGTAAGTGAATAGATATGCTATACCAAAAAACAGTGCCTGGATTGGCACTGTTTTTTATATGAAGTATTTTATAAAGAGGACTTAACCTGAGATCAATACCCAGGTATCCCGCCAACGCAAGTATTTTATTACAAAATCCACATCCACCGGCTGCCCGGACAATACCGGATAGAACAGCAGGAACAGGGCAAACGCCACCGCAGCATAAGCGCAGCAGACGATGATGAAGGTGCGGTCAGACATATGCTTCTTCCACTGCATCAGGCTGTACACGATCATCAGCACTACAAAAGGAACACTGGGGAAATAGTGGTAGATGAAGGTAATTCTGGTGACGAAGAACCAGGGCAGGTACTGCGCCAGGTAGCCGACTGCGAGGAAAGCAGCTGCTGCATATTCTCTGTGGGACAGGGTGGTCGCAGTATCTGTGGAGCACTCTGTTTGTGTGTGTCCTGTCAGAGAACAGAGAAACGCATTGTTGCGAATTAACAGGTACAGGATGTAAATAAATGCCAGAATACCGATCCACCATACAACAGGATTGCCGAAAGCACTGATTCCCTCTTTGACTGCATCGGTCAGATATCCGGAATAGTACCAGATCGGGCGGACCATAGTGGGCCACTGATACCAGGAAGAGGAATAAGGATGCGTTGCCTCCAGGCCGCTGTGATAGTTGAACATGGAAGTCTGGTTGGTCAGCATACGGTCAAAAAGTCCCGGATGGGAATTGTCTACAAATGGCAGGTAGGACAACAGATAGATCACTGCCGGAACCAGCACGAAAAAGGTCAGGCAGAAGTCGATCGTCTTTACCGTATAATCCGGGAATTTCTTTACAATCTGCTGATGCTCCATGCCGTTGGTGCTTTTTCCGGGATGGGCTTTGGCATAGAGGTATTCCCGGTAGCGTCGCAGCAGATGCGCAAAAAACAGCAATGCCAGTCCACAGCCCGCATAGATACCGGTCCATTTGCTGGCAATTCCCAGTCCCATGCAGATGCCGCATAAGCCCAGAGGCACAAAGGTCTTATACAACGGTGTATCGTAAAAACTCATAGAACAATAGTAGTACATAAAATAGTACATTGCAATCACAAAGAATGTGATATAAACATCGATGGTGGCAATCCTTGTCTGCGTAAAATGCATAAAATCAAAGGCAAACAGGAAGCAGGCCAGAGCTGCCGCAGGAGTATTCCTTGTCATTTTTTTCCCCAGCAGGTAGATAAACGGCAGCATGGCAATGCCGAACAGAGTACCCATGATACGCCAGCCGAAAGGATTCATTCCAAAGATGGCAACACCCAGGGCGATGAAGATCTTGCCCAGAGGCGGGTGGGTATTTTCGTAGGTCGGCAGGCCGTGAAGGAACTCGTAAGCCGTGCGTGCGTGATAGATTTCATCGAAATACATACTGTTGCGGAAGGAATAGCGTTCCGGGTACAGATCGCTTTCGTCAAACAGTGTAGGGTAGGCATCTGCGTTCAACGGGCGTGTGATGTTGCCATTCGCGTCCAGGAAGACCAGTTCAATCAGAGAGGCATCATTATCCGTCAATGACAGACGCAGATATCTGGTTGTGGCAGACACATCAGAAGTACCGTTTTCTGTGGCCTGTGTCAGCAGATCCTGCAGGGAGACATCCTGCCAGGTGAAGACATTGTTTAAAATGATCTCACCGAGATAAGTCCAGGAGTCTTCGGCATTACTTTTGACATCCATCCCAAAATGTCGCTGGTGCCAGGGAGCCAGATAACTGGCCATAGTCACAGGCAGCGCATCTTCGGGGAATTCCAGCTCGATGGCCTGTAATTCTCCCGACATATCATAAGTTGTTGTCGGAGCTTTGCGGTCTCCCAGATCATAGAGGGCAAAGCAACTGTACAGAATACCGATTGCCAGCAACAGGCACAGATCCGGTTTCGTGAAATGGATTCTCTCTTCGGAAGGAATGGGCTCCAGGGGAGAGAGAAAATATTCTCGAAGTCTTTGTCCGAGTCCTGCGGCAGATCTTGTGGAAGCAGTATGCCCGGAAGCTCTACGGCCTATCGTGGGCTGCGGCTTTGCATCGGTGGCAGCTCCTGCTTCACCGTGAACATAATATTTCCAGATGATCTTATAGAAATAATACAGGCAGCACAACATTCCGGCAGATACCAGCAGAATGATGGGAGCCTTGCGGTCATAATTCTGCGGATCGTAATGGTACAGCACATTGGCGGTGTTGTAAAAATGCAGCACTGCAAATCCACTGAAGCATTTCCAGAGAGGTGTAGAGGGCCGGTACAGGCAGCAGAAAAGCAACAGTGCCAGACCGGGATACATATAACGCTCATGCATACGGACGGAGAACAGGAACATCGTCAGGATGATAAAGGCACCGAGACAGAAATATCTTGAAGGCTCTTTCCGGCAGCGGGCTGCAATAAGGAAGGTAAAGAGTACGATCAGCAGGATCACGATAGTGCCCCAGGTCTTACAGGGCAGGAAGAGGAAAATCGTGTTCTGGTCGACCCAGTTCATTCCTAATAGTCCCCAGAAATTGTAGGCATTGATGGCTGCATATTCATAGGATCCCAACGTTGAAGTATATTGTGAGATTGCAGCGGTTAATCCGAAAGGAGCGCACAGAAGGAGCATCCCGCAGATGACAACCAGACCACCGCACAAATTATAGAAGAATTTCCGCCAGGAAAAATCCTGTAAGAACACATGGTCCCAGATCCCTGCCAGCAGTACCGGCGTGAAGATCAGCATCTGTGGCTTTAACAGGACACCCAGTCCGTAGACAGCATAGGCAGGAAGCAGGTTTCCCTTCATGAGGAACAGGCACATAAGGATGATCATCAGCGTGTATACGGAATCCACCTGTCCCCAGCAAGAAGAATTCAGAATGACCGCCGGTTGGAACAGATACGCAGAGGCAGCAAAGATTCCCTGCAGATCGGAAAAATGCAGTCGCTTTACCGCCTCTCTGTAGAGTAGAAACCCACAGGCAATATCACAGAGAATTGCGGGTAATTTTAACAGTAAAATATGCAGATCGGAATAATAAGGAATCTGCAGCAGAGATCGTAACGCTCCGATCAGATACAATACATACATGAAACCTGGCGGATAGTCCGTAAACATCTCGGCAGAATAGAACTGCCCTGGCCCTAAAGTGAAAATCCGGTCAGCCCAGGCTGCAAAACAGGCGATATCATTACTGAAGCCGTGGGTGGTGTATGCAAGGAGCAGGCGCAGAAGCAGGGCACCTCCAAATACAAGCAACAGAAGAGAACGCCGGTTGCCTGTATTGTGGAAATGAGAACTGTTCTGAAAGCCTGTATAGCAGACACCGCACAAAAGCAGTGAAAGCAGTGCAAAAAGATGTATCATAAGATTTTATTCCCCTAATAGTTTCTTATTTAAAGTCATACCTTAAAAATATCAAAAAATAACTCTTTCGTAAAGACGAATGCGGAAAAATAAGGTATAATCATTAACAAATTATAACGATTCTTGCAGGAAGGGGAAACTGGCATGAAAAATAAAAAAGCGGAAAATGCGATCACAGCAGTGCTGGCGGCAGCGGTACTGCTGACCGGAGGAATGAGTCTGCATTCTTATCTGTCAGAGCAGAGAGCAAAAAATGAATACGATGCCATCCGCCAGGAGGTGGTGGCAGAGCCTGCGGCGGGGGAAACACAGGAAGAGATTGCGGAGAAAAATTATCCGGAGCTGCAGATCGACTTTGCCGAACTTATCAGGACCAACCCGGATTTTCGTGGATGGCTCTATTTCCCGGCATTGGACATCAGTTATCCGGTGGTACAGGGGGAGGACAATGACTATTATCTGAAGCATTCCTTCGAGGGGGAGAGTGTGAATGCCGGATGCATTTTCATGGACTGTGGGGCTTCAGCAGACTGGTCAGACAGGAATACCTTTGTATTCGGACATAATATGCGGGATGAGAGCATGTTTGGGGCTTTTAAAAATTTGCTGAAGGGGACGGCAAGCTGCGAGGAGAATCCTTACTTCTATATATACACGGAAGATAAAGTCTACATTTATGAGATTTTTTCCTATTATGAAACAAAGAGTACCAGTGACCGTTTTGCCACGTTTACCTCAGATGCCTCCTATGATGATTATGTGCAGTGGGCCACGGAACATTCCCTGTATGCTTCAGATGCAGACTTAAGTGACAGGGGAAATATCGTATCCCTATCTACCTGCTACGGCTCATCCGGT
>ENA-UAIR01000211-UAIR01000211.1-human-gut-metagenome-genome-assembly--contig:-NODE-211-length-11809-cov-3.929896_pt1 | contig 11809 bp, 10 predicted proteins | sample MGYA00244421_ERZ654393 | MGnify/ENA primary metagenome ERZ654393 (study PRJEB26926, sample SAMN06165162) | human gut metagenome | biome: ENVO:00009003; feature: ENVO:2100002; material: ENVO:00002003... | reverse complement strand
CCTGCCGAGCAGGCGGATTTTACGGCACGCCATGGCAAAGAGACGCCGGCAAAGGGTCCGGATGCGTATGCGCCCGGAGAGACGGTGCGTGTGGCGCTCGGTATCGATTCGGGGAGCACGACGACCAAGTTCGCCCTGGTCGATGAGGCGGGTGAGCTTGTCGATTCGTTCTACGCGTCTAATAACGGCAGACCGCTCGACGTCGCCCAACAGGGTCTTGTCAGCTTGAAGAACCGCTGGGAGACAGCGGGAGTCACGCTTGCGATCGATGCCGTGGGCACCACGGGATACGGCGAGGAGCTTTTCGCGCGCGCGTTCCACGCCGACTACCATACGGTCGAGACGGTCGCGCACGCCCGCGCCGCGTGCGCATGCGTTCCCGATGCGACCTTCGTGCTCGACATCGGCGGACAGGATATCAAGTGCTTCAAGATAAAAAACAACGCTATCGACAGCATTATGCTCAATGAGGCTTGTTCATCAGGCTGTGGCTCGTTCATTCAGACTTTTGCAGGTGCAATGGGATATGATATTGCAGAGTTTGCAAGGCTCGGTTTGTTTGCAAAAGCACCTGTGGAGCTTGGCTCAAGATGTACAGTGTTCATGAACTCATCTGTAAAGCAGGCGCAAAAGGACGGAGCTTCCGTTGAGGATATCTCTGCAGGACTTTCTTCGTCTATCATCAAGAACGCAGTTTACAAGGTAATAAGAGCCAAGTCTATTGACGAGCTTGGCAAGAATATAGTCGTTCAGGGCGGAACGTTCCTTAACGACGCTGTGCTCAGGTCATTTGAAATGGAACTTGGCAGAAACGTTATAAGACCTGCTATTGCGGGACTTATGGGTGCGTTTGGCTGTGCGCTTTTCGCAAAGGAAAAATCTCAGGGCAGGGACGGCAAGTCAGGCGTTCTTACAAAGGCTCAGCTTGAAGAATTTGCTTACAATTCAAGAGCCGTTCAGTGCGGTGGCTGTGGTGCGCACTGCAACCTTACTATAATAAGATTTAATGACGGCAGAAGATTTACTTCCGGAAACCGCTGTGAAAAAGGTGCAGGCATAAAGATAACCGACAGAACGGAAAACATGATAGAGTATAAGTATAACAAGATACTCTCTTATGCTGACAACAAGCCTGCAAAGCCTATTGCAAAGGTAGGTCTGCCGCTTGCGCTGTCTTATTATGACCTTATGCCGTTTTTCTCAACACTGCTCACAAGCCTTGGCTTTGAGGTGGTGCTGTCTGAGGAGTCAACGAGAGATACATATTACAAGGGTCAGCAAACTATTCCGTCTGATACGGTATGTTATCCTGCAAAGCTTTGTCACGGTCATATAGAGAGCCTCCTTGACAAGGGTGTGGACTTTATATTCTATCCTTGCATGAGCTACAATGCTGACGAGGGTCAGTCGGACAATCACTATAACTGTCCTGTCGTTGCTTATTATCCAGAGCTTCTAAAGGCTAACAATGACAAGCTGAATGATGATAATTTCATCATGCCTTATCTTGACATAAACATCAAAAAGCACGTTGCAAAGGCAATGGCAAGAGCGCTTTCAAAGTATAACATCACTGCAAAGCAGGTGCTTGGAGTGCTTAACAAGGCTTATTCTGAGCAGGTGAGATACCATAGGGATATCGAGGCTAAGGCGCAGGAGATAATCGCTGAGGCAAGGGCGAAGGGTCAGAAAATAATCGTTCTGGCAGGCAGACCTTACCACATCGACCCTGAGATAAACCACGGCATACACAAGCTTATCGCTTCTCTTGGCTTTGCTGTTATTACTGAGGACAGCGTGGCAATGAAGGTTGATACACCTCCACTTGACGTACTCAATCAGTGGACTTATCATTCAAGGCTTTACAGAGCGGCAGAGTATGTATGCGAGAATGATGATATGCAGCTCGTTCAGCTTGTATCCTTCGGCTGTGGTATCGACGCTGTTACAACAGATGAGGTAAGAGCGATACTTGAAGAAAAGGGCAAGCTTTACACTCAGCTTAAAATAGACGAGATAACGAATCTCGGTGCGGCTAAGATAAGACTCAGGTCTTTGGCGGCGGCACTGGAGGAAAAAGAAGCCAGCGCAAATGCTGAGAAGAAAATGGACAAGGAGGCAATGTAATGGCTGAAAAAGAGATAAAACACGCAGGCTCGGACAGAGTAAAGAGATCGTATTTTGACAAGTCAAGACGTGAGGAATACACTATACTTATACCTGATATGCTTCCTATACACTTCAAGCTTATCATGGCGATATACAAAAAATACGGCTATAACATGGAGCTTTTGCAAAACTGCTCACGAAACGTTATAGACGAGGGACTTAAAAACACACATAATGACGCTTGCTATCCTGCGCTTCTTGTTATCGGACAGTTTATGGACGCTCTCAAAAGCGGCAAGTATGACCTTGAACACACGGCTCTGCTTATGTCACAGACGGGCGGTGGCTGTCGTGCTTCAAACTATATCCACCTTATAAGAAAGGCGCTGTCAACGCAGTTCCCTGAAGTGCCTGTTCTGTCGCTGAATTTCAGCGGACTTGAAAAGGACGCTTCCATAGATATCACCCCTGCCATTGCAATGAAGCTTATTTATGCGGTACTTTACGGTGATATGCTCATGCTTTTGTATAATCAGTGCAAGCCTTACGAGATAGAGAAAAATTCTACGGACGAGCTTTTGGCAAGGTGGCAGCACAGGCTTGGAAAGCTGTTTGCTACCCCGAGCAGATATATGCACACAAAGAGCATTTACAATGCTATGCTCAAAGACTTTGCGGCGCTTCCAAGGACAAAGGAGAAGAAGCCTAAGGTAGGTATCGTGGGAGAGATATACGTTAAGTATTCACCCCTTGCGAACAATCACCTGAACGATTTTCTGCTGTCTGAGGGCTGTGAGCCTAACGTGCCTGGACTGTTGGACTTCGTGCTTTACTGTGCGTCGGACGCTATCAACGACGAGAAGCTTTATGACAAGAAAACCAGCCGCACTCTTATGTACGGCATTGGTTATGATGTGCTTTACAAGTTCCAGAAGCAGCAGATAAAGGTCATTAACGAACAGGGCATTTTCCAGCCGCCTCATGATTTTGAACACCTTAGAAAGTGTGCTGACAAGTACATCAGTCAGGGCGTAAAAATGGGTGAGGGCTGGCTCATCACTGCTGAAATGGCGGCTCTTGCAGAAACAGGCACAAAGAACATAATCTGCACTCAGCCGTTCGGCTGTCTGCCTAACCATATTGTTGCAAAGGGTATGTCAAGAACTATCAAGCAGGCTTATCCGGACGCAAATATAGTCGCTATCGACTATGACCCGGGTGCGACAAAGGTCAATCAGGAGAACCGTATCAAGCTTATGCTTGCTAATGCAGTCATGGATTAATAGAGAACAGAAAGATAAAACCCCCTTGGAGCGTGGCTCTGAGGGGGTTTTGTTAGTCATAGTATTCTTTCGTTTCAAGATAGGATATTTGTTCCGGTGAAATGAAATCAAGGGCTTTTATTTCCTCTGCCACCTGCTCGGTACTGTTCTTTGTCAGCCTGACGTCAATGTCGATCACATCAATGATGCTGTTATTGTCGCTGTAAATATCGTCCGAATTACGGGTGTATAAAGTTATGGAGGCGAAGTTGCCTGCAAGGTTGCGGTTTTTCAGACAGTCGATATAATCGCTAAAGCTCTTTTCACGGCTGTCCAGAGCTTTAATGTAAATGTCTGCAAGCTGCTCAGCCTGCTCTTTAGTGAGAGTTTTTCTGCCTTCTGGGTTTTTGTAGCTTGAGGTATAGGTCATTATATCTTCGTCTGTCTGCACCCACACCCAAACGTCGTCATAGTCGGTGAGCACTGACAGGTCAGGCTTGCCAGCGAAACCGTCGCAAAGATATGAAATGAAGTTAAAGGCAAATATCATGATCATATATACAGCAAAGACTGCTATCCATTTTACGAATTTCGCTATTGTCAAGGTGCTCTTTGCAGAGAATATCCTTATAAGAAGGTAGCTCAGTAGCACCACTGGCAGCAGAACTATGTTGTCAGGATCGGAAAGAACGTAGGTCGTCACGGTCACAATGCCGAGGATAAGAACTATCTCACGAAAAGCGGTGAATACAAATGGCTTGCCTGTGGCTCTGCCGTCACGCTTTTTGTAGATGAAATACAGCAGGCATATGAGTGCTGCCGAAAGCAGCGAGCTGCCCATGAGCATTAAAACCAGTGCGTTTGAATAGCCGTTATCCATAAGATAAGCAGGAAATGCACTCCACGCAAACCACTTATCTGTAATGATTTCAATATCATCACTGCCTCGTGTTGAGAAAATGCTGATAGATGAAAGAACTATGCACCTTGGCAGTATCGCCTCACAGGCTGTTATTATCACAGCTGTGTATATGACCTCCGCAAGCCTGCCGCAGCAGACAAGACACAGTATCACAACAAGGTCAACGAACAGGCAGGTAGAAAGCTCAGTGAGAAACAGCACTGCGGCATACCTTGCAAGTATCTTCAAAGATAGATCGGTGGTTATGATAGTGGAAATAAACTGAATGATGTTCCAAAAAACTACAGGCAAGATGTGCAGCTTTACAAGTGTGCAAAGCTTTGAGAAAAAGCGTTCCTTTGCACCTGCGGGCAGTGAGTAGGCAAGGTCTGCGTGACTTTTGCTGTAGCTCTCATGGAAAAGAGCGAACACAGTGAAAACTCCGCACAGTGCGACAGCGGCAACGCCAATGTATGCAATGACATAGCCCTGATAGTAGTTCGTTATGCTTTCATTGTAGTAAGTAATAAAATTCCGTATGGACATCTGCACAATGTAATTTACAAAAAGCACCAGATTTGTGATTATAAAAAACAAACTGTTCGCTTTAAGATCACGGTTTGAGGTCTTACTTATCCTCTTCGCTGCTGACAGCATATCCACGCACCTCCATTTCGTAAATGAAAATCTCTTCAAGTGTGAGAGGGACAAGCTCCAGAACGGCAGGGGAGATAGCGGAAAGCTTTGCGGTGATATCCGCTTTTTCGCCCTTTGCCACCACGGTGGAAACTCTTCCAAGGTTTCTGAAACTGAGTACTTCGACGCCTGCGTTTTCTATGGCGGAGCGGTCAAGCTCGCCCTCAGGTAAGGCTATCTGCACCTTTTCAAAGCCCTCTCTTACATCATCAATATCCTTGGCGAAAATGACCTCGCCTTTGTGCAGGAGCATTGCTTTGTCGCAAAGCTCGCCTATCTCGGTGATGTTGTGGGAGGACACGATAAGGGTCGCACCACGGTCGAAAATATCGTCAACTATCATGGTGCGGATAAGTCTGCGCATGGCAGGGTCAAGGCCGTCAAAAGCCTCGTCAAGGAGGATATACTTTGTTCGGCAGGCAAGTGCAGCCGCAACGATAGCCTGCCTTTTCATGCCCTTTGAAAACTGGGACAGAGGTTTCTTCCGTGGCAGGTCAAGTTTTGAGATAAGGTCATCGAACACCTTGTCGTCAAAGGTCGGGTAGCTGCTTTGGTAAAAGCTTTTCAGGTCATTCACTGTCAGTCTTGAAAACTGCACCGTTTCGTCGCTCACAAAGAAGATGTTCTCTTTAGCCTGCGACCGGTCATAGACCTCTGTTTTGTCAATGGTGACGCTGCCGCTGTCGGGGCGGTAGATCCCGCTTATGACACGCAAAAGCGTGGATTTACCTGCACCGTTTGAGCCTACAAAGCCGTATATGCAGCCCTCGGGGATATCCAGGGTGACGGCTTTCAGTGCCTCGTGATCTTCGTCTGCGTTTTTGAATGTAAGTGACAGGTCTTTTATTTCTATCATTCTTTGTCACTCCTTTCTCTCTGTTCCTCCGCCAGTTCTTCAAGGACGGAGGTAAGCGATCCAAGGCTTATGCCTGCCTGCATTGCGGCGGCGGCATGGAGCTTAAATTCTTCCAGCAATTTTTTCTCTATAGAGCCTTTCTGCTTTGCCACAAAGCAGCCTTTTCCTGCTACAGAATAGATTATATCGTCATGCTCAAGTCTGCTGTAGGCTTTGGCGACTGTGTTTGGATTCAGACCCAGTTCCTTTGCCAACATTCTTGAGCTTGGCAGCCTATCGTTTTCTTTCAGCACGCCTTTTGATATAAGGCTTGAGAACTGGCTGCATATCTGTTCGTAGATAGGTGCTCTTCCTGTAAGATCAAGCGTTATCACCTTGAATACCTCCTTTCGATTTTGTTGTTTCGTTTCATTTGTTCTGCTGTACCAACTGTATTATCTGTTGTAGTACACTTAGAGTATACAACTATAAGTCTGATTTGTCAAGGAGCGTGGATATTTTTCAGCACTTATCACAATACTGCGTCGTTTTGATAGTTGGAAATGTACAAAAGTTCAGGCTTGAGGGAGGGAAATATTATTAAAATGTAAAAAATGTGTTTAACGCCCTTGTGTACTATTGACATGGGGGCAAAATAGTGCTATACTTTAATACATAAAAGCTCAAAAGCATAAAACCTTTAAAGCGATGAATTTATACAGACATGGTAAGGGTCTGTTTTGGGAAAGGAAGTAATCACAATGGCAAATCAGGCAAAGACAATAAATCAGAAAGGTGACCTTATGTCATACCGTCCTGATATAAAGCTTCTGGACGCAACTATCCGTGACGGAGGTCTTGTAAATAATTTTGGATTTTCAGACGAGTTTGTAAAAGAACTCTATAAAACTAACATAAAATCAGGCGTTGAATACATGGAGTTCGGCTACAAGGCTTCTAAGGAGCTTTTTGACGTTAAGGAGTTCGGTAAGTGGAAGTTCTGTGATGAGGAGGATATCAGAGCTATCGTTGGTGAGAATGACAGTCCGCTGAAACTTTCTGTTATGGCTGACGTTGGCAGATGTGATTTCAAGAAAGATATCCTGCCAAAGAGCGAGAGCGTTATCGACATGATAAGAATCGCAACATATACTCATCAGATGCCTGGTGCGCTGGAGATGATAAACTACTGCCACGATATGGGCTATGAAACTACTATCAACATCATGGCTGTTTCTGCGAGCCGTGAGGACGATATCGCACAGGCTCTTGACCTTGTGGCAAAAAGCCCTGTTGACGTTATCTATCTTGTTGACAGCTACGGTTCACTTTTCCCAGAGCAGGTGAGAAGACTTACTGCGCAGTATTGCGAGGTGGCTGAGGCTAGCGGCAAAAAGGTGGGCGTTCATATGCACAACAATCAGCAGCTAGCTTTTGCAAACACTATCGAGAGCATTTCTCACGGCGCAAGCTTTGCGGACGCTACAATGAGCGGAATGGGCAGAGGTGCAGGAAACTGCTTCATGGAGCAGATGCTCAGCTTCCTGAGAAACCCTAACTACAAGCTTACTCCTACACTGAAATTTGTTGAAAAGTACGTTGCTGAGGAGAGGGCAAAAGGTTCACAGTGGGGCTATGACGTGCCTTATATGCTCACAGGTGCGCTCAACCGCCACCCTCGTGCGGCTATCGCATTCCTGAAGGATAACAGAACAGATTACAACGAATTGTACATGGATCTTCTTAACGAGTTGTCATAAAATCATTCTTTCATATAAACGGCGTTTCCATAGTGATGTGGGACGTCGTTTTTGTGTTGCATAATTTTTTATCATATGTTATAATTATTTTATGTTTTCATAAAACCTTTTGGCGGATAACTCGTCATTATAGATGAAAGGACTTTCAATGAAGTTAGGCGTGCCTTGTGAGGTGTTGCTTAAATGTAAGGGGGCGGAAAAATGGAGGACAGCAGGATAATTGAGCTTTATGAAAGCAGAGATCAGCAGGCTATTTCACAATCGGATATGAAATACGGCGGATACTGTTATTCTGTGGGCTACAATATTCTTGGAGTCAGGGAGGACACGGAGGAGTGCGTGAACGAAACTTGGCTCAGGGCATGGAACTCCATTCCGCCACAGAAACCCAGAATGTTGTCGGCATTTTTCGGGCGGATAACAAGAAATATCGCATTTGACAGATATCGTGCGTCAAAGGCCGCAAAGCGTGGAAAAGGTGAGATAGCGGCGGTCTTGGAGGAGCTTGACGAGTGCATACCTGACAATGACACCACCGAGAGTCTTTGCGACGGCAGACATCTTGAGGGGCTTATAAACGAATTTCTTGGTGAGTTGCAGGAGAGAGACAGAAATATATTTCTCCAGCGATATTGGTTTGCAACGCCTATAAAAGAGATATCAAAAAAGTATGCTATGAACCTGAACACAGTTAAGGCGAGCCTTTTCAGAAGCAGAAATAAGTTAAAGGCTTTGCTTGAAAAGGAGGGAGTTCTTTTATGAAAACAACAGGAGAGGATATTTTCAAGGCTTTGGAAAATGCTGACGAGCATTACATTGAAGAATGCAGACAGAGCGGCAGCGGCATAAAGATAAAGACCATATGGACAAAGTGGGCGGCTGTGGCGGCCTGCGGTGTTATCGCTGCGGCGACGGGCGTTATGATGTTTGCAGGCAGATCGGACAAAGATATAAAGGCAAAGTCTGCGGCTGACCAGCAGATGGCAGACGAGGAAGCAACAGTGTCATATAGAGTTCCTTGGGACGAATATGCAATGAATGCAAAATATGAGACGTTTGAATATAACGATGTGGAATATGTTTCAATGGGTCATGTTGATAAGTCTTTTCTTGACAGCAAGCTCACCACCATGACTCTTGAAACGGAAAACTATGAGACAAACAAAAAGGAAACAACAAAAGCGGATATTTATTCAATAAAGGACTTGTCACCAAGCGTTTATTTGGCGGTGGTCTTTGATGACGGCTCTGTGGCGTGGTATGATGATTGGAAATACTCACCTGATTGCAAGACCGATATGACCCTTGATGACATAATAAATGACGTAAGTCTTGAAAAAACGGCTCGTGTGGACTATGCTTACAATGACGCAGGAATGGGCAGACTAAGAAAGTATACTAATACCGACCTCTCAAAGCTGCTTGACCTGTTAAAGGACGATAATGGTTCATACAATGCGGTCTATGAGGGCGATGCTTATGAGAGCGACCCTGATATTAATTTGTCGGTAACAAATGATGATGAATATTACATTGAGGGCGGAATAACAATAAGCTTCTATGTAGAAAGACTTGACGCCAACGGTACGGCTTATTTTACTGCTAACGGAGATCTGTATGTTCAGCTTTTTGCAGGAGATATATTAAAATTTGATATAGGCGGTGAAAAGGCAGAAAAGCTTGAAAACTGGCTCAATGAGAACTGCGAATACACTGACGTAAAGAAAAACGCTGAGGTCGCTGACGATGTTGACCCTAGTGAGAAAGCGGTGACTTCTGTCGCCAAGGACGATCCTGATATGGCCGACGAAGTTGATATTGGATATATCGACTATTTTGAGGACGTTGGGGACAATACCTTTACAACAAAGGACGGCAGGCTCACGGCGAAATACTCCTATGAGGTAAGCGGAGGCGAGTTCATAAGCCATATTACCTACACAAACAACTGGGACAAGGACATGGCGCTTGACTTCACGACTGACCAGTATATCACCACAGAGGACAGTAAGGGCAATTCCACGAGCTATGGCGAAAATGGCGACAGAAACACCATGAACACTTTGCTCAAAGCCGGAGAGAGCTACACGTATGACTATAAGACGGATATTGGTGCCGACTATGTGAAAGGCACGGCAAAGATAACGCTTATCGCAAACACTGCAAGCGATAAAAACTGCAATGTAGTAAACTATGTGACGCTAAAAGATATAGAGATAGATTTTCAGTAATGAAATAGTTTAATGTGTAGGGGCGAACTGAGTTCGCTTGATGCAAAAGATAAAAGCCTGTCGTATCGGACTGATACGGCAGGCTTGATTTTATTTGTGCTTGTAGACCACACGCTCTTTTACGTCTATCTGCTTGTAGGATATTTTGAAGCCTATCCATGTGGCAAATGGATAGAGTAGTGGGAATATGGCGGTCATGATGAAAACAAATGGGGACATATCTTTCACGTCGGCAGAGTGGGCAGCCCAATCTATAAGAGGATAGAAGCAGGCGTCGAGAAGCTTATAGGCAGGCATGAAGTTGAACGAGCCGCTGATTTTTGATATCATCAGCAGTATCATTGTTATGTAGCATGGTATGCTTGCAATAAGACCAAGTGTGAAGCCATAGTTAGGGCAATCATTTTCACCGTGGAATGTGACCTTATTTCTGGCTTCCTCTCCCTGTTTCAAACCAAAGTCAGCCATAAGGCAGACCACTGTGAGAAGTCCTGTAAGACCGAAAATTATATTTGCCAATGCACCGAAAGGCTTTGCAACTGCGATAAAAAAGAGGAATACGAAAATTCCGAAGAACTCTGTTTCAACCCATTTCAGCAGTGCGGTGAGTATAGCTTTTTGTTTGTTGTATTTTTCCATTTTAATACTCCCGATAAAAATAGTATAAGATAATTATACCACGTTATCGTGATATTTTCAACTGTTATGCAGATTTTTCATCTGATAATCACAAAAGCTTCGGGCAGGATAATAACATAAAAAGGAGAGTGATAGCCATGAAAAAGCGTGACAAGAGCCGTTTTCCGCAGGCTTCAGACGGAACAAAGGTATACAAGCCCCATGACGTTATCTCGGCAGGTCAGGAATATGTTGTGACGGACAATTACACTGCGTCAAATGGCAGAGTATACAATCGTCAGGAGCAGAATGCAGGCTGGGCGAGAAAATGGGTAGACGAGAACGAAAAGTAGCCGTTGAAAAACCTCCGCAGGTGTGATATAATTACAGTATATCATGATCTGCGGGGGGTATTTTTATGAAAAAGACAGCATTGGTAACAGGTGGCTCTGGTGGGATAGGCTCTGAGATATGCAGGGTGCTTGCTGAGGACGGCTGGCAGGTGGCTGTATGCTACAAGACTGGCAGGGCGGCGGCGGAAGCTTTGGTATCTGAGCTTAAAGAGCGTAGCTTATGTGCAGGGGTTTTTTACTGCGACATTGGTGACAAGGACAGTATAGATAAATGCGTGGCGGAAGTCAGGGACAGTTTGGGCTTTGTTACGCTTCTTGTAAACAACGCAGGCACAGCGGATATAGAGCTTTTTACTGACATGACTGACGAGAAGCTATGCGAGATGATGAACGTGAATCTGCTTGGCGCAATGCGTATGAGCAGGGCGGTGCTTCCTGAGATGATAAGGAAACACAGTGGAAATGTGATAAATATAACCTCCGTATGGGGCGAAAAGGGAGCTTCCTGCGAGGTTGCATACTCGGCGGCAAAGGCTGGGCTTATAGGATTTACGAAGGCGTTGTCGAGGGAAGTTGCTATAAGCGGTATAAGGGTGAACTGCGTATCCTGCGGAATGATAGACACGAAAATGAACGGCGAGCTGACGGATGAAGATGTTCATGTGATAGTTGATGACATACCAGCAGGCAGGATAGGCAAGCCGAGAGATGTGGCGAATGTTGTGCGTTTTCTCAGTGGAGAGGGAGCAGATTACATTCACGGGCAGGTCGTCAGAGTTGACGGGTGCTGGATATAGGTCACTCGCCGTGACGGGCATTTTACGCTGCAATTTGTGATATGATGTAAATTTGCACCGCTTTTTGAAATGTGTAGGGGAGCGATGCAATTTCTGCTTTGCAGAAATGCGACAGCCCGATATTTCTCGCCCGTTAGATTGTTGAAAAATATCACACAATGTCACCCAAAAATAATTTGGCATCAAGGATATGGCAACCACAGCATTACTCCTCCGAGCGGGCTGTCGAGGGCGCCAGCCCCTACAA
>ENA-UAIR01000208-UAIR01000208.1-human-gut-metagenome-genome-assembly--contig:-NODE-208-length-11860-cov-4.115544_pt1 | contig 11860 bp, 8 predicted proteins | sample MGYA00244421_ERZ654393 | MGnify/ENA primary metagenome ERZ654393 (study PRJEB26926, sample SAMN06165162) | human gut metagenome | biome: ENVO:00009003; feature: ENVO:2100002; material: ENVO:00002003... | reverse complement strand
ACGAGATGTCTTAGGGTCTCGTGGGCTCGGAGATGTGTATAAGAGACAGGCACTGAGGATAGTGGTGATTGTAAAGATCTCTGAGGCTGTTTTAGGGTCCTTGTCAAGATTTACAGCGAACATTGTACACATGGTCGCAGCAGGGCAGGCGGCGGCTATGGTAACTGTCATAAGAACTATCGGAGGAGGATTAAGTATCCACATTGCAAAGAAGCCTGCCACAGGGAGTATTATGAGCTTGCACAGTGAAACGTAGTAGATACGGCGGTTTTGAAGGGCTTTCAAAACGTTTGTCTGTGCGGCTGTTGCACCTGCTATCACCATGGCGATAGGAGTGTTCATATCTGCTATGTACTGCAAAGCCGTTGCAGGAACTTTCGGCAGTCTGATATTTGTAAGATAGCAAATAAGACCCACCACAACGGCTATAACTGACGGGGAGATAAGGGCTTTCACAAGAGAAGAAAAGTCACGCTCGCCTTTCATCGTCATAAGTCCGTGCGTCCAGATAAGGACGTTGAAGAACGTAAGATACGCTGTAAGATACAAAACGCCCTCTGAGCCGTAAATGCCGTTTATAAGGGGTATGCACATGAATGCACAGTTTGAATATATTGACGAAACACGCTCCACCGCAAGGTCGGGAGTCTTTTTTCTTATAAGAACATAGGTGAGCAAGATAGTCACTGCATAGGATATCGCTGACAGCAGAAAAGACCACAGCAATCCATGCACAAGTGTCTTGTCATATTTTGACTGATAGGACATGAATATAAGCACAGGATTGATTATATTCAGTGCAAATGAGGACAACTGTTTTGTACCGTCCTTTGTGATTATCCCTTTTAAATAGCAAAATGCGCCTATAATAAGGATGATGAACATTATTATTATTTGGTTTCCGATTATCAGACCTGCTTCCATTCTTTACTTCCTCTTTCACATATATTTTACTTCTTTGGGTGTTCTTTCGTCAGAATACCCAAATAGTATATCAGACTTTTGTGAAAAAAGCATGAACTCACGGTATACATTGATAGTAGATTTTTGTACTTTTATGTGCGTAAATAAGGTAAAAAAGCAAATAATGCACCGATCATTACTCTTCGCTCTATCTCTTGACATAAAAGTTTGAGGGGTGTATAATGTTAAGGGCAATATTGCCTTGAAAAACAAATATAGTACATAGTCTGAAAGGATATTTACATATGGATATAAAGAAAATATGTGCGGCTCTCTGCGCTTGCGTGGTATGCTTGTGTGCGGCGGGCTGTTCAAAGGATAGTAAGGACAGCTCTTCTGCCACAGAGAGCAAGGCGAACGTTTCGACAGCCGACAGCGAAAAGTCTGAGGACAGCAAGGGTGACGAGAGTGATGCGGATAGTAAGGTAGTGAACGAGCAGGGTGAGCTTATTACAAAAACCGCTGCGATCTTTGACGGTGATTACACTCTGAAAACGACCTGCACAGAAGCCGACGGCTCAAAGCAGGAGGTAGTAAGAGCCAAAAAGGGCGGAAACATCTATCTGAAAGTCACTTCGGATATAGGCACCAGCGGTTTTATCTCTGTTGACGGAGCAGGATATGATTACGATAACGTAACAGGTGTTTATCACAAGTCTGACGTGACGGAGCTTGACGGTGTTATAGAAAGCATAGTAAAGCAAAACCTGCCGAGAACTTATGGTCATATAAACAGTGATGAGGCTGATGATTTCGATATCGAGGAGTACACATATACGGGCGACACATACATTACTGTTATCGACCTGTATTTTGATAGATCTGACGGAAGCTTAAAAAAATACACGCAGACCTTTACTGTTGAAGGCTCAGATGATAAAGTTTCAGAATACACTGTTGACGAGCTTTCGGGGGACGCTGACAACAGCCTGTTTGACGTTTCTCAGGCGACAAGTCTTGTGGATTTTGACAGTATGTCCGAGGATCAGAGGCTAGGCTATTGTCAGGGTATCTTCAACAAAGCAGGCGTTACAACAGACGATCTCAGTGCAGGTGGATATCAGACGGACGATCTTAAGACTATATCCTATGACAGCTTTGTGAGCCTTGTTTACACATACGGCTTCAAGCCTGCACAGCAGTAAGTCAAAATGCACAATTTCAGCGTGGAGATTTGTTGAAAACGCAGGGCGGAAAATGCCCTCTCTATGCTTTACTTGTATGCGTTTTTTTGGTATAATTATAGGTGCGGTCTTTACTGCGCAAAAAAACGTATGCTTACAAGAGGATATATAAAAAATGAATATACTAAAGTTTTTGAAGCCGAAGGCTTGCGTGGATTTTGTCTATGATGACAACACCGCAAGGCAGGCTCTTGAGAAAATGAAAAATCACAGCTTTACCGCTGTGCCTGTTATCGACCGTGAGGGCAGATATGTAAAGACCCTTGCAGAGGGCGACTTTCTGTGGTTCATGCTCAATAATGGCATTCAGGATATGCGTGAGCTGGAAAAATATAAGATAAGCGAGATAACAAGGCGTGTTAGAATGAAACCCGTCTATGTTTATTCTACTATCGAGGATCTGATACTTCTTTCAATGGATCAGAACTTTGTGCCTGTTATTGATGACAGGGAAGTTTTTATAGGTATCGTGACGAGAAGAGATATACTTAAATATTGTCACGATACTCTTAACGAGTATGAAGCGAAATATGGTCATAAGGAAGAAAAAGAGGAGATAGGTGCAGTATAAGCACTAGGAAAGGAATTGTTGTAAAAATGAAGAGGACAAACAAAAAGGGCGGCGCGGCTATAGTTGCTGTGCTTATAGTTATAATGCTTGTGGCTGTTGGCTCGGCGGCACTGGTGGTAACAGGAAGATATACCATTCAGGCAAGCAAGGTGGCAGACGCAGTTGTCAAGGTGGACAGCAAACCTGAGGAAAGCTCTTCTGAGGAGGTTTCAGAGGTTGACGACCTTTCATCAGTTGTGGAAGAGCCTGTGAGCAATTATCCTGTGAAGTCTGCAAATTATCAGGATATAAATATAAAGGGTATGACAGCGAACACAGCTATACTTGTTGACGCTGACACTAATGAGATAGTTGCAGGTTATAATTACGAGAAAAAGGTATATCCTGCTTCTCTTACAAAAATGCTTACACTTCTTGTAGCCGCAGAGAATATTCAGGATATGGACGCTACATATAAGTTCACAAGCGATGATATCGACCCTCTTATCGAGGACAACGCATCAAGAGCAGGCTTTGAAGCCGGGGAAACTGTTACAATGAAAGACCTGCTTTATTCAGCTATCCTTGTGAGCGGTGCTGACGGCACAACAGGTCTTGCAAACGCAGTTGCAGGCTCAGAGGAGAAGTTCGTTGAGCTTATGAACGCTAAGATCCAGGAGCTTGGTCTTACCGGCACAAAGTTTGTGAATGCAAGCGGTCTGCACAACAAAAATCATTATTCCACAGCGCAGGATATCGCAGTTATCACAAAGGCGGCTATGGATAACGAAACTTGCCGTGAAGTGCTTACAGCAACAAAGTACACAACTTCAAAGACAAAACAGCACAAGGACGGTATCGAGCTTACAAGCATCGTTGCACAGAGAATTGAGGGCTACTATGTGGATTGTGACGGTGACGGCGAGGCTGACGACGGCATAAGCATCGAGGGCGGAAAGACAGGCTTCACCGACGAAGCAAAGTACACCCTTTCAACTATACTTGATGATAACGGACACACATATATTTGTGTTACAACAAAGTCTAAGGACGAGCTGAAGTCTGTAGAGGATCAGATAGCTATTTATGAAAAGTATCTGGGCGGCAAGGCTTCTGATAATAAAGACAAGGACAGCAAGACGGACACTGACACGTCTTCTGTTTCTGAGGTCGAGGATTAATTAGACAGGATAAAAAATAAATGCGGATATCGTGGAGGTATCCGCATTTTTGTATTTTATTTTGCAAATCAGTGTAGTCAGTGTAGGGGCGAACAGCGTTCGCCCGTCGAAGTGATAAAGCTATCGGTTTTACTATCCCTATGTAGCGTTTGTGTCAATTCGTGTAACATTGTATCAATTTTTATAGGGTTTTTACAAAAAGCGGGCGAACAATGTTCGCCCCTACATGAATTGGCAGAATATTCATCTTAAAAGCTTTTGTATCACACCTATGACCTTGGAAAGGTCATCACAGCAGGCATACAGAAGCTTTTTTGTTTCCTCGTCAGGCTGTGAAAGGTCGGGTATCATAACAGGCTTGCAGCCTGCGGTGTGGGCGGAGCGTATGCCGTTTGGTGAGTCCTCAAGGGCAATGCACTCGCTAGGGGCAAGCCCCAGCTCCTTTGCGGCGGCGAGATAAATGTCAGGGGCAGGCTTGCCGTTTTCTATCATGTTTCCGCAGATAAGCCTGTCAAATCTGTCAATGATATTTATAGAGCTGAGATACAGCGTGGTGCGCTGTAAGTCGGTGGCAGTGGCAACGGCTTTTTTCAGCCCTGTGCTGTCAAGATAGTCAAGAAGCTCATCAAGCCCTTTTTTCTTCTCGATACCGTTTTGCCTGATAAATTCGTTCATAAGCTCGATACGCTTTGCACGAACTTTGTAGTAATCAAAATCCTCTCCGAAAATGTCTTTCAGATGTGGGATAGCATACTTCGCTGCAAGAGAGCGTATGCCCAGAACGTGTTCCTTTGTCATTGGATAGCCGTAATGATTCGCCGCCTCACACCAAAACCTTGTGAGCAGCTTTTCCGTATCTATCATTAGTCCGTCCATATCAAATATAACGCCTTTGAGCATTTTTTATCACGCCTTTCCAACTTGGTATCTGTTATTATATCACACTTTTGACAAGTTTTCAATAAAACTGCACAAATTAGAGGCGCAGAACATACATTCTATTGTGCATCTATATAATTCGTAATTAAAATTATATAATCCTATTGACAAATTATTAGAATGTGGTATAATAAGTACAGTGATAAAAGGCAATGCCTTAAAGAAAGGAATGAGAGCAAAGTGAACAAGAGCGTGTATAGTCTGGTGCTTGCAGACGATGTGGTGGAGGCTATTGACAGGCTGGCATATTCAATGAATACCAGTCGTTCAAATCTGATAAATCAGATTTTGGCAGAGCGTGTCCAGCTTCTCACCCCTGAAAAAAGAATGCGTGAGATATTCGCTAAAATAGAACAGCTTATGGACAGCAGGTTTCAGACCCTTAATCAGCCCTCTGACGCTATGATGTCTATAAAAAGTCCTTTGAGATATAAATATAAGCCGACCATACGATACAGCATAGAGCTGAGCCGAGATTTTCACGGAAAGGTGGGGAGGCTGAAAGTATCTTTCAGAACTCAGAGCACACAGCTCATTTCAATGCTTGACAGCTTTTTTAAGCTGTGGGCAAGGCTCGAGGAAAAATATCTTTCGTATCTTTTCACTACTGGCGTGCCTTATGAAACAGCCGAGGGCAGATTTACAAGAGATTTTTACGCACCGCCTCAGTCGGAGCTGACCGACGAGGATATAGCGAACGCTATCGGTGATTATATAAGCTGTATGGACAGCTGTATTCAGCTTTACTTTGACAACGCTGCAGAACCTGAAACGGCGGCAAGAAAGGTATCTGAAATGTATGAAAGATATCTGAAAAAAGGCGTTGTCGTTCTTTAAACGGTGGGCGGAGTATTCCGCCTGCTGTGAGCATATATCTTTTTAGATGATAAGGGAGGTAATTTTATGAACGCTCAGAAATTGACACAGAAATCATTGGAAGCTTTGCAGGAAGCGCAGAGCATTGCCTCAAGAAACTCAAATCAGGCTGTTGACCAGCAGCACCTTATGCTGGCTTTGCTTTCACAGGAAAACGGTCTTGTGCCGCAGCTTTTTGTAAAAATGGATATCGCCCCTGAAAATATAGAGGCGGCTCTTACAAGAGCAGTTGACGATATACCTAAGGTACAGGTAGGCGGACGTGCGCAGGACTCTGTATACATTTCAAGCGACCTTGACAAGGCTTTTGCGGAAGCCGAGTCGGAAGCTTCAAGAATGAAGGACGAATACGTTTCAGTTGAACATCTTGTTATGGGCATAATGGACAGCCCAAACAGTGCTTTGAAGGAAATATTCAAGACCTTTGGTGTAACAAAAACAAAGTTTCTGAAAGTTCTTCAAGCTGTAAGAGGAAATGCTCAGGTAACGAGCCAGAACCCTGAGGAAACATATGACGTGCTGAAAAAGTACGGTCAGGACCTTGTGGAGCTTGCAAGACAGAATAAGCTCGACCCTGTTATCGGCAGAGACAGCGAGATAAGAAACGTTATAAGGATACTTTCAAGAAAGACAAAGAACAATCCTTGCCTTATTGGTGAGCCTGGCGTTGGTAAGACCGCCATTGCAGAGGGTCTTGCTCAGCGTATCGTCAGCGGAGATGTTCCTGACAGTCTGAAAGACAGACAGGTGTTCTCTCTGGATATGGGTGCGCTTATCGCAGGCGCAAAATACAGAGGCGAGTTTGAGGAAAGATTCAAGGCTGTCGTTGAGGAGATAAAGAAGTCTGAGGGCAGGATTATCCTCTTTATAGATGAGCTTCACAATATCGTTGGCGCAGGCAAGTCAGACGGCGCAATGGACGCAGGCAACCTGCTGAAACCTATGCTTGCAAGGGGCGAGCTCCATTGTATCGGTGCAACGACCCTTAACGAGTACCGTCAGTATATCGAAAAGGACGCCGCTCTTGAAAGACGTTTCCAGCCTGTTATGGTTGACGAGCCGACAGTTGAGGATACTATTTCTATACTCCGTGGTCTGAAAGAAAGATACGAAGTATTCCACGGCGTAAAAATTCAGGATCAGGCGCTTATTGCGGCGGCTGTTCTTTCAAACAGATATATCACAGACAGATTTCTCCCTGATAAGGCTATCGACCTTGTGGACGAAGCCTGCGCACTCATCAGAACGGAAATGGACTCAATGCCTACAGAGCTTGATGAGATAAGACGTAAGATACTCCAGCACGAGATAGAGGAAACTGTCCTTAAAAAGGAAACTGATAAGCTTGCAGTTGAACATCTCCATGAGGTGCAGAAAGAGCTTTCAGAAATGCGTGAGCAGTTCAATGAGATGAAAGCTAAATGGGAGAATGAGAAGTCTGCTATCTCTAAGGTGCAGAAGCTCCGTGAGGATATCGAGCAATGCTCAAAGGATATCGAGAGAGCAGAGCGTGAATATGACCTTAATAAGCTTGCAGAGCTGAAATACGGCAGAATGGCTGACTTGCAGAAGCAGCTTGCCGAGGAAGAAGAAAAGGCAGAGAAGTCAAAGACAAAGAACACTCTGCTAAGAGATAAGGTAACAGAGGAAGAGATCGCAAGGATAATCTGCCGCTGGACAGGTATCCCTGTTGCAAAGCTTATGGAGGGCGAGCGTGAGAAGCTTCTCCACCTGCCTGATATCCTCCACGAGAGAGTTATCGGTCAGGACGAAGCCGTTGAGCGTGTGTCTGAGGCTATCATGAGATCTCGTGCCGGTATCGCAAATCCAAATCAGCCGATAGGTTCGTTCCTGTTCCTTGGCCCTACTGGCGTTGGTAAAACAGAGCTTGCAAAAACTCTTGCGCAGGCATTGTTTGACGACGAGAACAATATCGTTCGTATAGATATGTCGGAGTACATGGAGAAATTCAGCGTAAGCCGTCTTATCGGAGCGCCTCCGGGATATGTAGGCTATGAGGAGGGCGGTCAGCTCACCGAGGCTGTAAGAAGAAAGCCTTATTCAGTAGTTCTTCTTGACGAGATCGAAAAGGCTCACCCTGACGTTTTCAATATCCTTTTGCAGGTGCTTGACGACGGACGTATCACAGACTCACAGGGCAGAACGGTTGACTTCAAGAACACTATCATAATCCTTACTTCAAACCTTGGTTCTCCTTATATCCTTGAGGGCATCACACCTGAGGGCGAGATATCTCAGGAAGCAAGGGACAAGGTGGACGCTCTGCTGAAACAGCAGTTCAGACCTGAGTTTCTTAACAGACTTGACGATATAATCTACTACAAGCCTCTTATGAAGACGGAGATATACAAGATCGTTGACCTTATGCTTGCAGAGCTTGGCAAGCGTCTTGAAGACAAGAGGCTAAGCATAGAGGTAACAGACGCCGCTAAGGAAGCTATCGTAAATCAGGGCTACGATCAGAACTTCGGCGCAAGACCTCTCAAGAGGTTTATCCAAAGACGTATCGAAACTCTTATCGCAAAGAAGATCATTGCAGACGAGCTTGAGCCTGATTCTATCTTGCAGGTAGATTATGACAAGGACTTCGTTGTGAACGTTATTTATAATACTGTTACAGAAGAGTGATAGTGTTATGCCAAAGGGCAGCTCCGAGAGGGGCTGCCCTTTTTTGTGGAAAAAGAAGGTTCTAATTTATTTTAGGTTAATAATAAAAGAATTATCTTGTTAATGTTTTGGTAAGATATACTGTTTGTAAACAAAAAAGAACAGTTTATTTTGTGAATTATTCTAGGTTATTTTGCTTGCAAATGAGGTACATATATGCTAGAATATTAATATCGTGAAATATGTGATCTGATAAGGGGAATTAATATTTATGAAAGCAAATTTTTCTGATACGAATGATTTTGTTCAGAGCATGAACAGAGGAAAGCGCAAAAAGAAGATAGCATTGCTGGTGCTGTGTATAGTGCTTGCGTTCCTTGTGGCTGCCTGCATAATAGTGGGTCTGAAAATAAGGGAAAATAACCGTATCGCCATGGCGAAATCGGTCATAACAAAGCTTGATATAAGCACTACCTTCAAGGAGTCGGAGTTTTCTGACGATCAGGACTGGGACGGTGACGGCATAAAGAATGCCGATGAGGTACGTCATGGCACTAATCTTCAGAGCGAGGATACTGACAATGACGGAATAAGCGACGGCGATGAGACAAAGCTAGGCACGAACCCTATTGAAGCCGATACTGACGGCGACGGCCTTCTTGACGGCTATGAGCTTATGGCAGGCACAAATCCGAGAGAGTCAAAGTCTGACGGAAAGACCAATGACGCTGAAAGAGAGCTTACAGTGGAAAAAAATGCAGGGGACTGCCGCCTTGAAATAAAGGGCGACGCAAACGCTGCCAGTGCGACCCTCGTTGAGCTTGACCTCTTTGGTATCTCTTCAAATGCAAGTATCGTCACAAAGGCTTATGACGCTTATTCTGACTATAAGTTCAACTCGGCAAAGATAACTTTTGATATCGACTCTGCAAAGCTGAGTAAAATGGGATATTCATTTGATGACCTTACAGTGCTGAGATTTGATTCACGCTCGACCCTTTACACAAAGGTGGATTCAAAGGCAGACAAGAGCAAAAAGACAGTTTCTGCTTCTCTTACAGAGCTTGGCACTTATGTGGTAGGAGTTGAGAAAACTGTAAATGATGAAGCCACAACAAGGATCTGCTTCCTCGTTGATAACTCCGGCTCTATGTATCCAAAGGAGCAGTGTGTAACTTCTTCTGAGAATGATGTTGACTTCAAGCGTCTTGAATTTGCAAAGAATCTTATCGACAAGTTTGAGAGCCACTATCAGGTCGGCATTTGCAAGTTCACAGGAAGCTACAAAAAGATGGTAGACTTCACTGATGATAAGACGAAGCTTACGGAAGCTCTCGATAAGATAAAGTCTGAGAAAGAGATATTTAACGGCACTCACAGCCAGACGGCTCTTAAAAAGTGCATGGGCGAGTTCAAGGCAACTTCCGGTGGAAAATACAGAAATATCATCGTGATGCTCACAGACGGCGAGTCTGACGAGTTTAATCCTGCAAGCGTTTCAAGCCTTGCAAATACTGCAAAGGATAAGGACATAATCGTTCTCACAGTTGGTCTTGGCAGAGATGTTGACAGAGATTGGCTTCAGGAGCTTGCTTATTCCACAGGCGGAAAGTATTACTCAGCTTCCGACGCAAACGCCCTCAATGACGTTTACAAGCAGATAGTTACTACACTGAACTATGATATCGTTACATACACAAACGCTGACGATAACGTAAGAGGTTATTCACTTTACAACACAGGCTTTGATCCAAAGGTGAACGGCTTCTCATTCAAGAATTTCAGAACAACAACCACCGCAAGCGTTGACTTCGGCATGGCTGTTATGGCAAGAGATTGGTATCTCGGAAACGTAAAAACTTCGCTTGGGGATATCGCCCCATCAGATAAGAGCGACATAAAGGTGAATGCCGCAGGCTATGACATAAGCGGAACAGACTTTGGTAAACAGTATGACGAAAGAGTGCCGCTTAGCAAGATAACCTCAGACCTTTTTGCGGGCACATATTCAGACGTTACAAAGTATCTCGACTATTCCTGCACAGGGGATATTCTCACCCTTAATGATGACTATAAGTATGACAGCAAGAACAAGGGCTGGGTAAAGGACGTTACGAAAATATCAGGCGGCAATCTCCGCTGGAAAAAGGTAGAGCTACTTGATATGGATATAGCAAACGGCATTGAAAAAATAAAGGGTGGCTATTCCTCAAATGACGCAGAGTTCGCAAAGGCACTCTACAGACTTAACACCCTCCAGTGGGATGATTCTTCGTCAGAGTATAACCTTAACAACGACAGTAAGGGCTTTGAAAAGCTTGAAGATCAGCTCAGCCTTGGCATACCGGTTGTTACAACTATAGACGATACTCATACAGTGAACGCTATCGGACTTATTCAGGATTCTGATTGCCACAGAAAATATATCCTTCAGATATATGACAACAACTATCCTGGGGAAACAAAACAGCTTTATATTCAGAAGCTTCCGAAGTGCAAGCTCAAGATAGACAGCAATGGCAAGGCGACAGTTGTTGGCACAACGTTTGAGTATTCCGCAACATATGAGGGCAAGCAGGTCGGCATAGAATTTTCTGACGTGACAGCTCATTAATAAGAACAAAAAACGGAACGGCTTTGACCGCTCCGTTTTTTGTTAAGATAGTTTGTCAGGATTATTTGATATAGTATACCCAATTGTCTTTTCTCTCGTGGTCCTCGGGATATTCACCCTCAGTGTAGCCGAGTGCGCAATGACCGATGCCCTCGTATTCGCCCTCGATGCCAAGGCTGCGGAGGATCTCCTTGCCCTCTTCGGACTCAAATTCTTCCTTTGCACGATGTATCCAGCAGCTTCCAACGCCCTCGTTGTGAGCGGCAAGCATAAGATTGCCCATTACAAGACTTCCGTCATAAATGTAAGTCGGGCAGGATTTGTCAGCTAGTACAATAAGAATAACAGGCGCACCATAGAACGGGTCGAAGCCCTCAGCCCAGCCGCCTATCTTCCTGTTCATCTTAGAAATTTTGTCACGCATTTCCTTGTTGGTGACAGCAATGATAATAGGCGACTGCAAGTTTCTTCCTGTGGCGGAATAAGTTCCTGCTATTATGATGCGGTCGAGAACGTCCTGAGGTAGCATGTCAGGCTTGTATTTTCGTACACTTCTTCTGGTTTTCATAAGTTCGAGCAGATCTTTCATAAAACAGCCTCCTTTGTAGGTTTGATAGTTATTTGCTTACACTTTGATTTTAGCATAGTTTGTGGAGAATGTCAACGGCTGTTTAAGTGAGGAACGAAGTTAAGTGAGGAGCGGTTTAAGTGAGGAGTGAGGAGTGAGGAATGACATAGCCACACCGAGTTTTGAAGCCAACACCGAGCGAAGCGATTTTGCGGCAGTAGAACTTGAAGCCAAATATGGGGGATAACGCAAGTTTGGCAAACAAGAAGCAGGCGAACAGCGTTCGCCCCTATCAAAAAATTTATCGCCGACAGGCGATACCATAATTCCTCATTCCTCATTCCTCACTCCTCATTC
>ENA-UAIR01000205-UAIR01000205.1-human-gut-metagenome-genome-assembly--contig:-NODE-205-length-11978-cov-4.531997_pt1 | contig 11978 bp, 11 predicted proteins | sample MGYA00244421_ERZ654393 | MGnify/ENA primary metagenome ERZ654393 (study PRJEB26926, sample SAMN06165162) | human gut metagenome | biome: ENVO:00009003; feature: ENVO:2100002; material: ENVO:00002003... | reverse complement strand
CCGAGATCTACACCCTAGAGTTCGTCGGCAGCGTCAGATGTGTATAAGAGACAGATATTACCATTAAGCTTTTCAAGCTTTTCAGGATTAAAGACTTCATTAACAAGTCCCATATCCTTGTATGAAAGAACCTTTCCCTTAGGTCCTTCTGTATCACTGACTGCTATACCGCAGCTTTCCTGTCCTCTGTGCTGAAGGGCAAAAAGGCCATAATATATTGTAGATGAAACATCATTGCCATCGAAATCATATACACCAAAGACTCCGCATTCCTCATGAAGTTCATCTTCAGCATAGTGGCTGTCATTAATATCAATCTGATTCATAATTCTCCATTCCTTATCGACTGTGATTATTTGCGGGAAAAATCCTTACCAGTAAGAAGCTTATATGCTTCCTTGTACTTCTCAACAGTCTTCTCGATTACATCATCTGGAAGTAAATAATCACTGTCTGGATTAGCCTTTAACCAGTCTCTTACAAACTGCTTGTCATATGATGGCTGGCTCTTTCCTGCCTCGTATCCTTCTAATGGCCAGAATCTTGAGCTGTCTGGTGTAAGCATCTCATCACCGATAACTACCTCTCCATTCTCATCAAGACCAAATTCAAACTTAGTATCTGCAATAATAATACCCTTGCTTAAAGCGTACTCTGCACACTTCTTGTAAAGAGTTATAGTTGCATCCTTAATCTTAGTAGCATACTCAAGACCTTTACCTGGGAACTTCTTTTCAAGAACCTCAATACTCTTCTCAAATGAAATATTCTCATCATGGTCGCCAATCTCAGCCTTAGTACTTGGTGTGTAGATTGGTTCAGGAAGCTTCTCTGATTCCTTAAGTCCCTCTGGAAGCTTAATTCCACAGACTGTTCCGTTTTCCTTGTAGCTTGCCCAGCCACTACCTGTTATATATCCTCTTACGATACACTCAACAGGAAGCATTGTAAGCTTCTTGCAAAGCATGCTTCTTCCAATATATTCATCCTTGTGGAAGAACTCTGGCATGTCATTAACATCAACTGAAACCATATGATTAGCAACAACGTCCTTAGTATAATCAAACCAGAACTTTGACATCTGTGTAAGAATTGCTCCCTTTTCTGTAACCTTATTCTTTAAAATATGATCAAATATTGATGATTTTTTATTGACTACCCCGACAGTTTAGGTTATAATATTTACATGAGATCTTTATGAAAGGCAGGCTAACAAAGTGGAACTGACATCTTCTGTGAAAGAGATATACGCTCAGTCTGAGGAAAACATTATCCTCACTGACGCTGAGCTTAATGTCATTTGGAAAAATCATGGCGATCTGCCTGATGTTATAGATATTTCTGCTTTATGCGATACTCCGGAAAACGCTTTCATTCTGCCTGTTGAAAAGACAGCTACCTTTGAATATAAGGGCAGGTTTGCAGACTCGGCGGCAATGCGGTTTGAACCACTGAGAGATAATGGCATTATAACGAATTATCTCATACACTATTACTCTTGCATGGACATAGAACGTCTTTCTGACAAGTCTGGATATTTACGCTTCAAATCGAATTTTCTCGGCAACATAAGAATGGAGCTTTCTAAAATGTTAGCGATGCTTGACAGCCAAAAGGAATCCTTCTCTTCAAAAGCCGGCACTGAATATGAGCATTTTGACCATGAGGCAAGGCTTCGTATACTGAAGACATTTTCCGCAACGGTGAACATGACAGAACTTGCAAAATATTTCAGTGGCAATTTCACAACTGAATATCAGAGCCTGTCAGACATATGCGGTGAGGTATGCGACGAAGAAGGCAATTTACTTGAGGAGGACGGCTGTATTTTCAGATACTCCATTGACCCGTGCATTTATTTTGAAACAAACAAAAGCCTTATTAAAAATGTGCTTGTAAATCTGCTTGTGAACGCATATATGTACAATGACAAGGAACAACGGCAGGTGGAGCTTATCCTAAAAACTGAGGACGACAGGATAATACTGTCAGTAAGTGATAACGGCAACGGCATGACAGACGATGTATGGCAGGCGGCTATCACGCCATTTGGCACATTCCAGAAATACAGTAGCAGCGAGGCGTTGGGGCTTGCACTGGCAAAATGCTTTTGCGACCATTTTGACGGTGAACTAAGTTATCGCAGCGAGATCGGCAAAGGCACTTGTGTGACCATGAGTTTCCCATGTGACAGCCGTGGTTTGCCGAAAGAGTTCCATGTGAGCAGAATGCCACCCATACCGAACCCATACGGCAGTACCTACTGCATAATGGCTAAAGGGCTTGACCCGCTGAAATAGGGTTTGGGCAATATACAGAGCAAGTGAATAGATGGGATACAAAAAAAGGCAGTGCCGATTTTCTCGGTACTGCCTTGATTATTTTATGGAAATTAGTCCTTGATGATAGACTTACCTGTCATTTCCTTTGGCTGCTCAAGACCCATGAGTTTGAGCATTGTTGGTGAAAGGTCAGCAAGAACGCCGCCCTCTCTGATAAGAACATTGCCTGCGCCTGCGATAATAAGAGGTACAAGGTTGGTTGTGTGGGCTGTAAATGGAGAGCCGTCCTCTTCCATCATCTTATCTGCATTGCCGTGGTCTGCTGTGATAAGTGCTATACCACCCTTTGCAAGAACTGCGTCAACCGTTTTGCCTACGCACTCGTCAACTGCTTCTACTGCTGCTACGGCTGCGTCGAACACGCCTGTGTGACCTACCATATCGCAGTTTGCATAGTTGAGGATAATTGCGTCATACTTGTCAGACTCTATTCTCTTGAGAACTTCGTCGCAAACAAGATATGCGCTCATTTCAGGCTGGAGGTCATAAGTTGCTACCTTTGGTGAATTGATGAGGGCTCTGTCCTCGTTCTCAAAAGGAGCTTCTACGCCGCCGTTGAAGAAGAATGTAACGTGTGCATACTTCTCTGTTTCAGCGATTCTAAGCTGTGAAAGACCCTTCTTTGCGATATACTCGCCGAAAGTATTTTCAAGGCTTGCTGGTTTGAATGCAACGTCAACGTTTGGCATTGTTGCGTCATACTGTGTCATGCAGACATAGTAAAGTGGGAATCTGCCGTTTCTTCTTTCAAAGCCTGTGAAATCGTCGTCAACGAGAGTTCTTGTTATCTCTCTTGCTCTGTCAGGACGGAAGTTGAAGAAGATAACGCTGTCATTTGCGGATATCTTGCCGTTCTCATCGATAACTGTAGGAACAACGAACTCGTCTGTAACGTCAGCGGCATAGGAAGCCTTGATAGCGTCAACTGCGTTATCAGCCTTATTGCCCTCGCCGTATACCATTGCGTCATAAGCCTTGCCTACACGCTCCCAACGGTTATCTCTGTCCATTGCATAGTAACGTCCCATTACTGTTGCTATCTTTCCGACACCAATTTCCTTGAGCTTTTCTTCAAGCTCAGCTACGAAGTCAGCACCGCTTGTAGGAGGAACATCTCTGCCGTCCATAAAGCAATGAACATAAACCTTTGTAAGACCTGCTTTCTTAGCAAGCTCCAAAAGACCATAGAGGTGTGAATTATGTGAGTGAACGCCGCCGTTTGAAAGAAGTCCGAACAGGTGGAGTGCGCTGTCATTCTTCTTGCAGTTCTCAACGGCTGCTGTGAAAGCTTCATTTGAGAAGAATTCGCCGTCCTTGATAGACTTTGTAATTCTTGTAAGTTCCTGATAAACTATTCTTCCTGCACCGATATTTGTATGGCCTACCTCTGAGTTACCCATCTGTCCCTCAGGAAGTCCAACGTCCATACCGCTTGCACCGATAAGAGTGTGCGGATAGTTGGCAAGAAGTCTGTCGATATTAGGTGTTTTGGCAGCTCTGATAGCGTTGCCGTAATCCTTGTGATTATAGCCGAAGCCGTCCATAATGATAAGTGCTATGGGTTTCTTTGACATATTTCTTAGTCCTTTCAACATCATTTATATTCGTATTATCCCCAATAACCGCCCTTTTCAAGAAAGCTCAGGACATATTCCTTAAATTCCTTGGCTGTATCGTCGCTTGTGTAATAGGTCTTTGCGCCGATACGGACATAGTTGCTCTCTCCTGACTCATAGTAGATAGCTGGACCTTCTGAACATTTTATATCCAGCCAATCGCCGCCAACAACGTACTCCTTTGAATCCGGTTCTTTTTCTTCTGCGTTTTCCATGACTTTCGTGCGGAACTCTGTTATCTTGTCGAGCAACTCGCTGTCTGTGAACTCAACGCCGCTAAGGAGCTTACTAGAGTCCATTTTGATAGTTACATTTTCAAGCTTAGCCTCAGATGTTGTCTGAGAGCTTTCTGCCGCCGGTGCGCTGCTTTCGTCAACGCTTCCGCAGGCTGCAAATGACATACACATGGATAATACTAATGCTGCAAATATTAATTTTTTCACAGTTGCGTCCCCCTGTTCAAAAAAAGCAGAGGACAGCCGCAGCCGTCCCCTGCGGAACTTTTTATTTGTTTGTTCTTGTGACGAATGATATTTTACCCCTGGATATCCGTCTGTTAATTAGCCCTCAACAGCTGCCTGAACGATAGTGTTGAAGTCAGCAGCCTTCAGTGAAGCGCCGCCGATAAGACCTCCGTCTACGTTCTCCTTAGAAAGAAGCTCTGCGCAGTTCTTAGCGTTCATTGAGCCGCCGTACTGAATTGTAACTGCCTCTGCTGTAGCCTCGTCATAGATCTTAGCGAGTGTTGCTCTGATGAATGCGCAAACTTCCTCTGCCTGATCTGCTGTAGCTGTCTTGCCTGTGCCGATAGCCCATACTGGCTCGTAAGCGATAACGGACTTCTTAACGTCCTCTGCTGATACACCGAAGAAATCAAGCTTTACCTGTCTTGCGATAACTTCCTCTGTGATGTTGCACTCACGCTCCCAGAGAAGCTCGCCAACGCAAACGATAGGCTTAAGACCGGCTGCAAGAGCTGCCTTTGTTCTCTTGTTTACTGTTTCGTCTGTTTCACCGAAATACTGTCTTCTCTCTGAGTGACCGATAACAACGTACTCAACGCCAAGCTCAACGAGCATATCTGCTGAGATCTCGCCTGTGAAAGCACCGCTCTTCTCAAAGTGAACGTTCTCTGCACCGATCTTTACGTTTGAGCCTGCTGTTGCGTTGATAGCAGTTTCAAGGTTTGTGAAAGGTACGCAAGCGATAACTTCTACCTTGCCCTCAGCGTTTGCAACAAGTGGCTTGATAGCTTCGAGAAGCTCCTTAGCCTCAGGTCTTGTCTTGTTCATTTTCCAGTTTCCTGCAATAATTGCTTTTCTTACAGCTTTTTTCATGATAAAAAACTCCTTTATTTTTTATAGGGAACAGAAAAACTGCTCCTGCTAGTTTTCCAAGTCTATTATACAACATTCCCTCGTATTTGTCAACTAATTAACAAAGGCTTGGACTTATTTTATCTGTTTTTTACAGCTTGTCTATAAGCATAACGACACCGAAAACGCCAAGCAGGACACCGATTGCGATAGCCGCATAGCCGAAAGGCGTTTTCTCCTCTTTTTCCTCGGCTTCCTTTTCCTCCTCAGTGACTTCTACCTTTGATTTTTCATCGTCAAGGTAAAATTCCTGCGGGTTTGCGGGGTTATACTTTATGTCTATCATATCGCCCTTTTCATAGCCGTTGTCTGTGACTATCTGGGTATATTTCTCGCCGTCAACGGTATAGCCTATTTTCCACTCGGTAAAAACTCTGTCCTCGCCGCCGTTGAAATCAGGCATTGTGGTCTTGATCTTCTGCAAGGCTTTTGCCTGAGTTGGTTCGTAGTGATCCTCCTCAGGGATATTATGTTCTTGATCCGGGAAAAACCGATAGCCTTTAAGCGCCTTGATACCGAAATATATCAGCCCTATTCCTGTAAGGAACAGAATTATCCCTCCGATTCCCTGCCAGCCAAGGTTAACGCCTGCCAAAACACTGACCTTGAAATTTTCAGCTAAAAGCATTAATTCGTTCATTCCGTCACCTCGTTTCTTTCAGAGGAATCGGGCGAGATAATGACAATATGTCCGCTTTCCGACCCGCTGTCCTCGAAGGTTTTCATATTAAAAGTATGTATGAAAGTCATTATAGAGATTACAGCAAACACCGCTGCAAAAGCTCCGAAAAAAATTCTCATGCTTATCCCGTAAACAAATTCGCCGCGGCATTCATTTTCAATTTCGGCGATACCGTCTGCATAATCCGAAAGGTAAAAATCGTCGGGATCATTCTCACCATAACATATATTTACATAGCCGTCGTTAAGAATGTTTTCGATAAATTTGCGGTAAACTATGCCGCTTTGATCTGTATATTCGATTTCAAGCTGGTTTACATAGGAAGTATACGCTCCCCTGCTTTCGGAAAAATCCTCATATTCGGATCTGCTTTCCCCTACTACCTTAGCAAACGTTTTAACATATTTACTGCAATCATCGGAACTTTCTGAATTTCCGTAACGCTTACAGCCGATCTTTACAAATCCAACTGCCGCCAGTGCCGACGCAACAGCCAATATACAGGCAAAAACAAATGCCGCAGTAATACTGCTTTGTGAATAGTATACTGTCAAAACCAAAGGTTCACGGTAAATCATTGATACCCCCATAATTAAAAAGGGGCAGGCAAATGACTGCCTGCCCCAGCTTTTAAGTCGAGCAAATATATAAATTACTTGTCGGCAATAACGTCGATACCCGGAAGAACCTTGCCCTCGAGGTATTCAAGTGAAGCTCCGCCGCCTGTTGAGATGTGTGACATCTTATCAGCAAAGCCAAGCTGGATAACTGCTGCTGCCGAGTCGCCGCCGCCGATGATAGTTGTAGCGTCTGTTTCAGCAAGTGCCTTTGCAACTGCGATAGTACCCTTTGCAAGTGTTGGGTTCTCGAACACGCCCATAGGACCATTCCAAACAACTGTCTTTGCAGACTTAACAGCCTCGCCGAAGAGAGCCTGTGTCTTTGTGCCTATATCAAGGCCTTCCTTGTCAGCTGGGATCTTATCAGAATCAACAACTTCTACATCGATAGGAGCGTCGATAGGATCAGGGAAACCTGCTGCAACTGTTGTGTCGATAGGGAGAAGAAGCTTCTTGCCGAGCTTTTCAGCCTTTGCCATCATTTCCTTGCAGTAGTCGATCTTTGTATCGTCAACGAGGGAAAGACCAACTTCCTTGCCCTGTGCCTTAAGGAATGTATATGCCATACCGCCACCGATGATAAGTGTATCGCACTTCTCGAGGAGGTTTGAGATAACGTTGAGCTTATCTGCTACCTTTGCGCCGCCGAGGATAGCAACGAATGGTCTAACAGGTGTTTCAACTGCATTTCCGAGATAGTTGATCTCTTTCTGCATGAGGTAACCAACTGCTGTTTCCTTAACGAACTTTGTAACGCCTGCTGTAGAAGCATGAGCTCTGTGAGCTGAACCGAAAGCGTCCATTACGAATACTTCATCGTCAACGAGGTCAGCAAGTTCCTTAGCGAAAGCTTCGCCGTTCTTTGTTTCCTCTGCGCCTCTGAATCTTGTGTTCTCAAGAACAACGATATCGCCGTCAGCCATTTCAGTAACTGCCTTTTTAGCGTTGTCGCCAACTACTGTATCGTCAGCAGCGAATGTTACCTTTGTTTCAGGAAGAAGCTCTGCAAGTCTTGCAGCAGCAGGAGCAAGTGAGAACTTAGCCTCTGGGCCGTTCTTTGGCTTGCCAAGATGTGAACACAGAACTACCTTGCCGCCGTCAGCTACCAGCTTCTTGATAGTTGGGAGAGCAGCTGTTATTCTGTTATCGTTTGTAATAACGCCGTCCTTAAGAGGAACGTTAAAGTCAACTCTTACGAGTACCTTTTTGCCCTTTACATTAATGTCATCAACAGTAACTTTGTTTAAACCTGCCATTTTAAAGACACCTCTCAATTTAATTTTTTTATTCACGTTGTTAAAAAACTAACAACCTTACCTTTATTATATAACATACCGCCATAAAAATCAAGTATTTTTTTATAATTTTTACCCTGATTTTATAACTTTAGGCTTTTAAAGTGCGTCCACCTTTATCTCTCCGTTGTCAGCGGATATTGCCACGGCGGACACCGCTCCCTCGCCCTTGTCTATAAGCAGTTCGGCTATCTTATCCTCCACCTCGTTTCTTATGACACGGCGGATATCTCTTGCTCCAAGCTTCTGACCGTATGCCTTATGTGCGATAGCTTTCAGAGCTTCATCTGTATATCTCAGACTGATATGTTTCTCCTCCAGCGGCGACTTCATCTCGTCCAGCATAAGACCTGCTATGCCAGCGAAGTTCTCCTCTGTGAGCGGATTGAACACAACTATCTCGTCTATTCTTCCAAGAAATTCAGGTCTCAGGAAATCTCTCAGGGCTTTCATTGCTTTATCCTTGGCAATATCACTGTCGGTCTTATTGAAGCCCACACCTGTATCTCTATCAGTCGAACCTGCGTTTGATGTCATGACGATAACTGTGTTCTCAAATGAAACGCTTCTGCCCTGTGAATCGTTGATACGTCCCTCGTCAAGTATCTGGAGAAGTATGTTCATAACGTCAGGGTGAGCCTTTTCTATCTCGTCAAAAAGCACCACTGAATATGGTCTGCGGCGCACCTTTTCGGTAAGCTGACCTGCTTCATCAAAGCCTACATATCCCGGAGGTGAGCCGATAAGCTTTGATACTGAGTGCTTCTCCATATACTCGGTCATGTCAACTCTGATAAGCGGTTCGGTGGCGTCAAAAAGCTCTTCTCCAAGGACTTTAACAAGCTCTGTTTTTCCAACGCCTGTTGGGCCGACGAAAATAAACGAAGCCGGTCTGCGACGTTTTGAAAGCTGAACCCTTGTACGCTTTATTGCCTTTGCGACCTTATCCACTGCCTCGTCCTGGCCGATAACACGCTTTGAAAGGGCTTCTTTAAGGTGCTTTATCTTGTCATACTCGGTCTGAGCTATCTTATTGGCAGGGATACCTGTCCAAAGCTCTATTACCTTTGAGATATCTTCCTCTGTTACCTGAACGTTTTTGAGGGTCTCCTCAACTTCTTTGAGTCTGTTCTGGATCCTGAGTATCTCGCCCTTTTCCTTTGCGATTATCTCATAGTCAGGGTCTGACTTCTGTTCGTAATCCTCAACGAGCTTTTCATGCTTTTTAAGCTCCTCGTTAAGTGCGTCGAACTCCTCTATTTCAGGCGTTCTGATACTTGTGCAGGCGCAGGCTTCATCAAGAAGATCTATCGCCTTGTCAGGGAGGAATCTGTCGTTGATATATCTTTCAGAAAGCACTGCACACTCTCTGAGCATATCGTCTGATATCTTTACTCTATGGAAATTCTCGTAATACTGCTTTATGCCTTTGAGGACTGTGATTGTGTCCTCAACTGTCGGCTCGGAAACTGTTACAGGCTGGAAACGTCTTTCAAGTGCAGAGTCCTTTTCGATATACTTTCTGTACTCCTTGAAAGTCGTTGCGCCTATTACCTGTATCTCGCCTCTTGAAAGGGACGGTTTCAGGATATTTGCGGCGTTCATCGTTCCCTCATTGTCGCCTGTGCCAACAAGGGTATGCACCTCGTCTATAAAGAGGATAACATTGCCCTGCTCTTTTACTTCCTCTACAAGTCCTTTACAACGGCTCTCGAACTGTCCTCTGAACTGAGTACCTGCAACAAGTGCGGTAAGGTCGAGGAGGTAAAGCTCCTTATCCTTGATATGGAACGGCACATCTCCGCCAACTATCCTCTGTGCGATACCCTCGGCAATGGCTGTTTTACCAACGCCAGGTTCGCCTATAAGGCATGGGTTGTTCTTCTGACGTCTTGACAGGATATGGATAACTCTTGATATCTCCTTATCTCTGCCCACAACGTTATCAAGCTTGCCCTCTCTTGCTTTCTGAGTAAGATTTGTGCAATAGTTGTTGAGAAATTTAAGCTTTTTCTTTTTATCCTTTGGCTTGTTCTCTCCGCCCTCATCGGTGGCTTTAGGCATACCTCCTGCGAGGTTGCTGAAAAGATTGGCTGCGTCACCGCCGAAAAGATTGCTCAGGAAGTTCGTTCCGCCCGGCTCAAAATCGTCCCCGTCGGAAGCCTCCATAAGCTGATTTGACATTGCTTCAAGGTCATCGTCTGAGATGCCCATTGCCTTCATATAATCGTCCACCTGCGAAATGCCAAGCTCCTTGGCACAAACAAGGCAAAGTCCCTCGTTCTTCTTGTGCTGAGGGTCCTTGGCGTTCATCTGTGAGATGAACACCACAGCAGAACGCTTTTTACATCTTGAACACATTAACATTTTTATTTGCTCCTTTCCTTACTGATACATCTTACGGTAATCATTTATACAGAATATCAAAGAAGTAACTGAACAGATAGGTATTTTCAAAAACAGCGCTGTTGAACTTGGGAAGCTTGTTCTCGGTAGCATTTATCACAGTGCAGACCATAAAGGCTATCAACACCAGATACAGACCGCCTTTGCAAAGACCAAGCGCCATGCCTGCGAAACGGTTTGCCGCTGTCAGACCTGCCATTCGGGTAAAAACTCCCGACAGACGCAGGATAAGCCTTATGACTATCTCCATAAGCACATACACCGTCATGAACACGCAAAGCCTTATAAAAGTCAGGGCGATCGGTCGGAAAATGTTCTTTTCCAGATACTCAGCACCAGTTCTGCTACCCTCAGAGAGAGCCTTGACGGCTTCGTCTATCTGCTCAGCAGTGAACTTCACCGCCTTAGACAGACTTTTTCCAAGCTTATTGCTCTCCAGCTTTTCGCTGAGCTTTTGGGGCATAACGCTGTGGATATACTCTGAAAGCTCCTCGCCCTTTTGCTGAGCGGTATCAAGGTCTGTTCCCTTTGAAACAAGCAGCTTTTCGGTATTCTCCGCAAGAGTGCCTGCCCCTGACAGGACGTTTTTTATCTCCTCATCTGAAAGGTCGATATCAACGCCCTCGTTTTTCAGTTCATTGCTCACAAGCTTTGAAAGATCCGTCTGTTCAGCAGCGTTTTCAAGGCTCGTTATAAGCTGTGTTTTGAAATATTTGTTATATACATTTTCAGCCGACATATTGGCTATAAGAAAAGCCACAAGAACGGCTGCCACTGTTCCGAGCATTGTGATGACATATCTCACAAAGCCCTTACAGTATCCTGTCAGAGCGGTCACGATAAGGATCATTATAACTGCTCCGTCAAAAACATATGCCATATTTTCCTGCCTTTCGTCAGGTCTCGAAAGCTATCTTATTTATCTCATGCAGACCTAGGAAATAAACGCTGTCGTTGAGGTAAACAAAGTCAAGATACTCAGATGACACTGCCGCTGTTGCAAGTAGATTTCCTGCACTGTCATAGGCTTCTATATTGTCCTCGCCCAGAAGGATCACCTTCTTGTTCTCTGCGGTCATTTTCTTAGGCTTGCCGCTTTGAGTATAAACAACGCTGTCAGGCTTATCTCCGTCAGAGTCCGAACGGAACACCGCAAGAGTTCCTGTTTTACGCTGTATGCCGTCAAATGCTACTGCGGCAGTGGTGTCTGTCAGGGCATAGTCTGAAAGCTCCTCAGGATATTCATACTGCATAAGTATTTTACCATTGCTGTCAAGCTTGTAGAAGCAGGTATCGCCCACTACCCAATAATCGCCGTTATCGTTTCGCTGAACGGCAACTGCGAGAGTTTCAAGCTGTTCGCTCTTCATCTTCTCTTCTGCACTGTCAAAGGTCACATAATAGATGACCGAGCGTAATGCTCCGCCACTGCTGGAAAATGTTGAGATACAACAGCCACTTCCGTCCTTATCAAAGCTTATATCAAGTATTCTTCGTGAGCTTGACCACTGATATATCTCCGCTCCCGAGGAGTCATAAACTGTCAGCACTGCGGCATATTTCTCAGTCTGGGTGACCACTGCAACTGTGCTGTCAGGGGCTATCTCCGCCAAAAGTATAGACCTGTCTCTTATACACATC
>ENA-UAIR01000199-UAIR01000199.1-human-gut-metagenome-genome-assembly--contig:-NODE-199-length-12252-cov-11.844962_pt1 | contig 12252 bp, 9 predicted proteins | sample MGYA00244421_ERZ654393 | MGnify/ENA primary metagenome ERZ654393 (study PRJEB26926, sample SAMN06165162) | human gut metagenome | biome: ENVO:00009003; feature: ENVO:2100002; material: ENVO:00002003... | reverse complement strand
TCCCCTTTTTCCCTTCCTGGCTATCATCTTTGCCAGTTTTTTCAGATTCATGCAGGCAAACGTAAGCCCGACTTTCATTTCCATCCGGGCTTTTCCTATCATCTGTGTATAGCGTAATCCGTGGTTTTCTTTTGCTGTTCCGAAGAGGCGCTCTACGGTCTCTTTCCGTTGCGCATACACTTCCTTCATCCCAATCGTATGCCGGATATCCTCACACTTTTCCATGTACGGCTCCCAGATATGCCGGGTCACTACCTTCACATGATCCCTGCTTTCTGTGCACTGCTTCAGATATGGACATCCTTCACAGACGATTCCGCAGCTCTTGTATTCCCGGTATCCGGAACGGTTCGTCGTATGATAAGCCAGCACCTGATCGTTCGGGCATACATAGCAGTCAAAATATTCATCATACACATACTCGGTTTTTTTGAAAAAACCATCTTTGGTCATGGGGCGTTTATACGGCAGAAGCGGTGTGATACCATCATCCAGAAGTAACTTTGCTATCGCTGGTGTTTTGTATCCTGCATCGGCTACCAGTGTCTGAATGCCAATGTCTTTTATCTTATCATACAGGGATTTAAATGTCCGGCTGTCATGCTGGTTGCCGGGATTTACACTATAACCCAGAATCCATCCGTTTTTGTCACAGGCTGTCTGCACGGAATACGCAAAAACATTTTTATGTTCACCCTTTCGGAACCATCCGCTTTCCGGATCCGTTGTACTTTCCTTGACCGTTTTTTCTTCTTTTCCATCAGAGCTGCCACCACAGGAGGGGGGATCTTTGGGATCTTCCTTCTTTTCTTTCAGAGGCTTTTTCCCATGCGCTTCCCGGTCTTCATTGATTTCCTTCTTTAACTGCTCTTCGAAGAACAGTGCTTCCTCATCTGCAATCCGTTTCCGCATCTTTTTGCTGTTTGCCCGTGCTTTTACATGGGTGGCATCCACGAAGACCTCGGAAGGATCAATCAGTCTGTATTTATAGCATTCCTGCAGGATACGGGAAAAGATCTGTTCAAAAAGATCAGTATCCTTAAAGCGTCTGGTATAATTCTTTCCAAACGTAGAGAAATGGGGAACCTTGTCCATCATTTCCAGACCGAGGAACCATCGGTATGCGACATTGACTTCGATTTCTTTTACTGTCTGGCGCATGCTTCGGATGCCGTACAGATACTGGATGAATGGAATTTTAATGAGCATGACCGGATCCATGCTGGGGCGGCCATTGTCTGCACTGTATTTATCGATCACAAGATCATAGATAAAACTCCAGTCGATTGCCTGGTCAATCAGGCGCAGCAGATGATCCTGCGGAACAAGGTCATCCATGCAGAACATCTGAATCTGTTCTCTTTTCTTATCTGCATTCTGTGTCATCATAGGAAACACCGCCTTTATTTTGATACTTTCATTATACCAAAAAAGTAGTGAAAAGTCCCGTAAATACGGCATTTTCACTACTTCTTATATGCTTGTAAGTACATAATTTTTGCAGTCATGACACAAGAAAAGCTCCCTCACAGGAAGGAGCTTTGTCTACAGTCTGAGGTCAGTGGATTTTGATCCACTGGCCTTTTGTGTTTTTTGATAAATGATAAAATTTTTCATTAAACGAAAAAAGCTGGAAATAGGAAAAACAGGTGCTTATAATATTCATTCATAAATAGAATAAACAAAAGACTTCACACAGGAGGAAATGAATTATGTTGAAATGTTTAAAAAAGATTGATAAAGCTAAAACCGGTATCTTCGCAGCAGGCGTTCTGTTCGGAACCGCAGGTATCAAAGTACTGTCCAGCAAGGATGCGAAGAAGCTGTACACCAACTGCACCGCAGCAGTTCTGCGCGCAAAAGAGTGTGTCATGAAGACTGCGACCACCATCCAGGAGAACGCAGAGGATATCTACGCAGAAGCTCAGCAGATCAACGAGGAGAGAGCAGCACAGGCAGCTCAGGAGTTTGACGGCGAAGCAGAAGCAGCAAAGTCTGCAGATGCAGATACCGATTGGACCCCTGAACTTCAGTAAGTTGAATAGATAACAGACACCTGCATGCTTCGGCATCGCAGGTGTTTTCATGAAAGCAGGCATAAGAAAATATGAGATTTGTGATCAAGCATGAGATAAAGGGGAGACTCAGGGTTCACATTCAGCAGAGCCGCATGAGTTTTGCACAGGCAGATACACTGCAATACTATCTGGACGGACAGAGTAATATTGTCAGCGCCAAAATTCAGGAGCGCACCCTGGATGTTACGGTAGTCTATACCGGTTCCAGGGAGGAAGCACTGAAGACACTGGAGGATTTTACATATCAGGGTACGGAAGTGCCGGAGAACTATCTGGCCAATTCCGGCAGAGAGATGAACCGGGAATATAAGGATCAGCTGATCAATAAAGTGGTAATGCATTATGGGATCAGACTGTTTCTGCCCATGGACATCCGTTCCGTGATCACCACAGTGAAGTCTTTCAAATATCTCTGGCATGGAATCAAGACCCTGGCAAAGGGGAAGATCGAAGTGCCGGTACTGGATGCCACTGCTATCGGCGTATCCGTGCTGCGCGGTGATTACAACACCGCAGGCTCTGTGATGTTCCTGTTAGGCATCGGCGAGATCCTGGAAGAGTGGACGCACAAAAAGTCTGTCGGTGATCTGGCGAGGAGCATGTCCTTAAACATTGACAAGGTATGGGTTGTGAGCAACGGACAGGAGATCCTGGTGCCGTCCACATCCATTAAGTCAGGAGATCTGGTAAGGATCCACATGGGTAATGTGATTCCTTTTGACGGCACAGTGACGGACGGAGAAGGTATGGTGAATCAGGCGTCTCTGACCGGAGAATCCGTTCCCGTGAGAAAAATCCCCGGTGGAACTGTCTATGCCGGAACTGTGGTAGAAGAAGGCGAGCTGACTATCTGTGTGAAAGAAAACGGCGGCTCCAGCAAATATGAGAAGATCATGACCATGATTGAGGAATCCGAGAAGCTGAAATCCTCTCTGGAGGGTAAGGCAGAGCACCTGGCAGATAAGCTGGTACCCTACACGTTCTTAGGTACCGGTCTGGTATGGCTGTTCACACGGAATGTGACTAAGGCATTATCCGTGCTGATGGTGGATTTCTCCTGCGCACTGAAGCTGTCCATGCCGTTAGCGGTACTGTCTGCGATCCGTGAGGCAAGCACCTATGAGATCACGGTGAAGGGCGGCAAATACTTAGAGGCTATGGCAGATGCCACCACCATCGTATTTGACAAGACCGGAACACTGACCAAGGCACAGCCTACCGTGGCGGATGTGGTATCCTTTAACGGACAGCCAGCAGAGGAACTGCTTCGGATCGCCGCCTGCCTGGAGGAGCATTTCCCGCATTCCATGGCAAAGGCAGTGGTGCGGGAAGCGGCCCGCAAGGAGCTGGTACATGAAGAACTGCATACCAAAGTGGAATATATTGTAGCTCATGGAATCTCTTCCACTCTGGAAGGCAAGAAGATCATCATCGGCAGCTACCATTTCGTATTTGAGGATGAGCAGGCACAGATTCCGGAGGGCAGACAGGAGCTGTTCGATCAGCTGCCTGAGGAATACTCCCGCCTGTATATGGCAATTGACGGCAAGCTGGCTGCAGTGATCTGCATCGAGGATCCTCTCAGAGAAGAGGCTCCGGAGGTCATCCGACAGCTGAAGAGTCTCGGAATCCACAAGGTAGTCATGATGACAGGAGACAGCGACCGTATCGCCGGGGCAATTGCGGGTACCGTCGGTGTGGATGAGTATTATTCCGAGGTGTTGCCGGAAGACAAGGCAAGGTTCGTGGAGCAGGAGAAGCAGGCAGGTCATAAGGTCATTATGATCGGTGACGGCATCAACGATTCCCCGGCATTGTCTGCGGCAGATGTTGGTATTGCCATCAGCGAGGGCGCACAGATCGCCAGAGAGATCGCCGATGTCACCATCGGTGCGGACAATCTGTATGAAGTAGCTACCCTGAAGGAATTGAGCAACTCCCTGATGGAACGGATCCATAAAAATTATCGCATGATCGTAGGTATCAACACCGGACTGATCATTTTAGGTGTAGCAGGAATCATTCCTCCCACTACGTCCGCTCTTCTGCATAATACATCTACCCTGTGGATCAGCACCAAGAGCATGAAAAATCTTTTGGACAGAGAAGCATAAAAAGAGAAAAAAACAAAGGCCATTGTGGGAGAAAAAGAGAACTCCTCGCAATGGCTTGTGTTTTATTTTATAGTAAGTTGCTGCTAGCTGAAAAATGTAATACAAAAAAATGTAATACAATTTGAACGGAATGTACGGTACTTTTGTAGGAATTATATGTTGCATATTTGCAGATGCATGTATATAATGATATAGTAATTCCTAGTTGTACGCTAGAGATAGGAGGAAGTATATGTCAGAACAATTATTACAGGTGCGTAACTTGTCCGTAAGTGTAGAGGACAAGCCCATCCTTCATGGAATAGATTTAGAGGTTCGCCCCGGAGAGACCCATGTCCTCATGGGACCCAACGGTGCGGGCAAATCCACACTGGGTTACACCATCATGGGAAGCCCCCGGTATGAGGTGACCGGTGGTGAGATCCTGTTCAAAGGGAAGGAATTATTAGAGGAAACTGCAGACCAGAGAGCGAAGGATGGTATTTTCCTGTCTTTCCAGAATCCCCTGGAGGTACCCGGAGTATCGCTTCGGAATTTCATCCGTAATGCCGTGGAACAGAGAAGCGGTTCCCGCATCAAGCTGTGGACCTTCAAAAAGGAACTGGAGCAGGCAATGGAAGTATTGCAGATGGATCCTTCCTACGGGGACCGTGATCTGAACGTGGGATTCTCCGGCGGTGAGAAGAAAAAGGCAGAGATCTTACAGTTACTTATGTTGAAGCCTTCACTGGCCATTCTGGATGAGACGGATTCCGGCCTGGACGTGGATGCAGTGCGTACGGTATCCAAGGGTGTGGAAGAATACCAGAAGGACAAAAAGGGTGCGCTGTTGATCATCACCCACAGCACCAGAATTTTAGAGTCTCTCCATGTGGACAAGACCCATGTACTGGTGAACGGTAAGATCGTGGCATCCGGCGACGCTTCCCTGGTAGACGAGATCAACGAGCATGGTTTCGAGCGTTTTCTGGAAGCATAAGGAGGTTGACGATCTGAATGAGTGAACGTGAAAAGACATACGTGGAAGACGTCAACAGAAGCATTTATGATATCCGTAATGAGGAGAAGGACGTCTATCGTATTAAAAAGGGACTGACTCCCGATATTGTGGCGGAGATTTCCGAGAAAAAGAAGGATCCCGCATGGATGGCAAATTTCAGATTACAGTCTCTGCAGATCTATAATGAGATGGAAGTCCCCGACTGGGGTCCCTCTATTGAGGGTCTGAACATGGAAGATATCGTAACCTATGTAAAACCCAATACCCATATGAGCGCCAAATGGTCCGAGGTACCGGAGGATATCAAGGATACCTTTGAGAAGCTGGGAATCCCGCAGGCGGAGCGGAAGTCCCTCGCCGGTGTGGGCGCCCAGTACGATTCCGAGCTGGTATATCACAATGTCAGGGAAGAAGTGGCAGCCCAGGGCGTAGTCTATACCGATATGGAGAGTGCCCTGAATGGGGAATATGCGGATATGGTGCGGAAGCATTTTATGAAGCTGGTGACCCCCAGAGACCACAAATTCGCAGCGCTGCACGGTGCTGTGTGGTCCGGCGGCTCCTTCGTATATGTTCCCCCCGGAGTGTCTGTGACGATCCCCTTGCAGTCTTATTTTCGACTGAACGCACCGGGAGCCGGACAGTTCGAGCATACCCTGATCATTGTGGACGAGGGTGCATACCTGCATTTTATCGAAGGCTGTTCCGCCCCGAAGTACAACGTGGCGAACCTCCATGCCGGCTGTGTGGAGCTGTTCGTGGGGAAAAATGCAAAACTGCGTTACTCCACCATCGAGAACTGGTCCAAGAACATGTACAATCTGAATACCAAGCGGGCGTTGGTGGAAGAAGGCGGTACCATAGAATGGGTATCCGGTTCCTTCGGATCCCACGTATCCTATCTCTATCCCATGAGCGTGCTGAACGGTAAGGGAGCGAGAGCGGAATTTACCGGTATTACTTTCGCCGGAGCCGGACAGAATCTGGATACCGGTACGAAAGTGGTTCACAATGCACCGGAGACCACTTCTTATATCAACACGAAGTCTATCTCCAAGGATGGCGGAATCAGTACCTTCCGAAGCTCCGTAGTGGTGAAGAACAGTGCGGCAAAGAGTAAATCCGCCGTATCCTGCCAGTCCCTGATGCTGGACGACAAGTCCCGCTCCGATACCATCCCGGCAATGGATATCCGTACCCAGGATGCCGATATCGGGCATGAGGCGAAGATCGGCAGGATCAGCGACGAGGCAGTGTTCTATCTGATGTCCCGAGGTATCTCCGAAGAGGACGCCAGAGCCATGATCGTCAGCGGCTTCGCGGACAATGTATCGAAGGAGCTGCCGTTGGAATATGCGGTAGAGATGAACAACCTGATCCGCCTGGAGATGAAAGGCAGCATCGGTTAATGTGGCAGGAGGAATGGAGATCAGTATGGAAAAAGAATATAATATGACCATTAACAGACTGCCGGCGAAGACCTGGAACTGGCTTCGCATGAACGAGACGCAGTTGGAAAAGATAGAAGTACCTACGGCAGGAGGGGTAAAGGTAAGCCTGCCGGAAAAAATAACAACAGCAGAAAATGAGGGATCCCAGCCCTGGAATGCGGATTTTGCAGGCATCCCATCCGGCATGGGAGAGGACATGGACGGTCTTCTGACAGCAGCGGGAGTGAAGGCACAACATTATGAGGTGTCTGAGAAAACCACAGAAGCACAGCCGTTGCTGTTGGATTATACCTACGTACAAAATAGTTTACAGGCCGGTGCCGTAGCAGTGAGAGCCCGGAAAAACAGTGAAATCACTGTGATCCAGGATTTTGCTTCCGACAGGGAGGTAGCAGGGCAGGCGGCAGTATCCACCAGACTGCATCTGGAAGAGGGAGCGAAGATCCGCCTGATCCAGATTCAGAGACTGGGCAATGGATTTACCTTTATGAATGATATCGGAGCCCTGTGTGAAGAGAAGGCTTCCCTGGAAGTGATCCAGCTGATCCTCGGCGGAAAGAATACTTACCTTGGATGCAAGACTACCTTACAGGGCAGAGAGAGCAGCCTGAATGCCGACACCGCTTATATCGTGGGCGGTGACGGAAGACTGGATATGAACTATGTAGCTGTGCATGAAGGCAAAAAGACCCAGAGCAATATGCAGGCCGGCGGCGTTCTGCGGGATCATGCTTTCAAGCTGTATCGTGGCACCATTGATTTCAAATGGGGGGCTAAAGGCGCAGTAGGCAATGAAAAAGAGGATGTACTGTTATTATCCAACGATGTGGTGAACCAGACCATTCCCCTGATCCTCTGTGCGGAGGAAGATGTGGAAGGCAATCACGGTGCCACCATCGGTAAGCTGGATGATGAGCTGCTGTTCTACCTGGAGAGCCGCGGCATGAACAGAGAGCAGATCTATGAGATGATGGCTATGGCCAAGGTGGATGCGGTCTGCCGCAAGATTCCTGATGCAGCTACACGGGCTAAGGTACAGGAGTTCCTTGGCAGAGCCGGGGAAGAAGAGGAAGCGGAAGAGTAAGATAACAGGAGGAAGTATGACGACTTCAATCAGCGAGATCCGTAAGGATTTTCCTCTGCTTATGAGTAACGATGTGATTTATCTGGACACGGCGGCGACTTCCCAGAAGCCGTCCTGTGTTCTGGAGGCAGAGAGAACATTTTATGAAAAATACAATGCCAATCCCCTGCGCGGATTATACGAGCTGGGAGAGGCGGCAACCGAAAAATACGAAGAAGCCAGAGAGGCGGTCCGGGAGTTTTTAAATGCCAGAGAGGCGGCGGAGATCGTTTTCGTCCGCAATGCCACGGAAGGCTTAAATCTGGTGGCCTACAGTCTGAGTTCCCTGGTGCTGAAGCCTGGGGATGAAATCCTGGTGAGCATCATGGAGCACCATAGCAATCTCCTGCCCTGGCAGCAGGCAGCAGCCAGAACAGGAGCTGTGGTAAAATATCTGGAGTGTACCGAGGATGGAAAATATACCGAAGAAGCATTCCGCGCGGCTCTGAGTGATCGGACGAAGGTTGTGGCCATGACCCAGGTATCCAATGTATTGGGCTGCAAAAATGACATCAAACATTTTGCACAGATCGCCCATGAGTCCGGTGCTTATTTTGTAGCGGACGGAGCCCAGAGCGTTCCCCATATGGCAGTGGATGTACAGGATCTGGATGTGGATTTTTTGGCATTTTCCGGACACAAGATGTATGCTCCCATGGGAATTGGTGCGTTATATGCGAAGAGAGAACTGTTGGAGCAGATGCCTCCTTTCCTGTGCGGCGGGGAAATGATCGATTCCGTCAGCCGTACCGGAGCCGTGTGGGCGGAAGTGCCACATAAGTTCGAAGCAGGAACGGTAAACGGTGCCGGAGCCTATGCACTGGCAGAGGCAATCCGGTATGTGCAGAAGATCGGTTTTGACTTTATCGAAGAGAGAGAAGCGAAGCTGACAGCCATGCTGATGGATGGCATGAAAGAGATTCCCGCAGTACACATTCTGGGCTCACAGAAAGCAGAAGACCATCACGGCATTGTGACCTTCAAACTGGACGGTGTGCATCCCCATGATGTGGCTTCTATTTTGGATGCGGATCATATCGCGGTCCGGGCGGGACATCATTGTGCCCAACCGTTATTGCAACATTTGAAAGTATTGTCCACCACCAGAGTAAGCCTGGGTGTCTACAATACGGAAGAAGAGATTCAGGCATTTTTAGAAAGCCTTGCAAAGATAAGGAGACAGATGGGCTATGGAGAATAAGACATTTTATAATGAAATCCTGACGGAGCACAATCTGCATCCGTATCACAAGCACAAGCTGGAGGATGCGAATCTGGTGTTGGAGGGCGTTAATCCCAGCTGTGGTGATGACATTTTTCTGGAGCTGAAAGTGGAGGATGGTGTGGTAGTTGACGGTGCCTTCGAAGGCGACGGCTGTGCCATTTCCCAGGCTTCCGCGGACATGATGCTGGAGCTGGTCATTGGCAGAAGCAAGGAGGAAGCGTTGCATCTGGCAGACCTGTTCCTCAAGATGATCAAGGGAAGTATTACCGAGGAAGAGCGGGACGAACTGGAGGAAGCCTCCGTATTGCAGGATATCGCCCACATGCCTGCCAGGGTAAAATGCGCGGTGCTTGGCTGGCATACTATGCAGGAATTATTGAAAACAGAAGAAAAATAGCTGATAAAAAGATAAAGATACATCTTGCACGGCCTTTTTGGATACGCTACAATGAAAAAAGAAGTGTAAGAAAAGCGGGGGGCTGTGCATGTTCCACATAGAGCTTATCATTGAATTCCTGGAAAATGTGATGAACAATATTGTCCAGGTGGCAATACTGTTCTTTGAATTTGTCGGAGTGATCGTTATTATTCTCTCCGGTCTGAAAGGGTTTTATAATTATGTGCGTCGGGTGCCGGATATGAAGATCACCCTGGCGCAGGGGCTTGCTGTAGGGCTGGAATTCAAGTTGTGCAGTGAGATCCTTAAGACCGTTATTGTCAGAGACTGGAAGGAGATCGTTACTGTAGCCGGTATCATCGGACTTCGTGCGGCACTGACTTTCCTGATCCATTGGGAGATCAAGGAAGAGAAGAATCAAAAATCGGCAGCTGATGAAAATCGGCTGCTTTTTTTTAGAATGATTTCCGGTTACCCAACAAAAGTCAATAAGTTTATCCAGATAAAGAGATTAAATTTGTAATGGTATATAGGTTAAATTTGCACCTTGGAAAAAAGCTGTCAGAGGACTAACATATAACGATAAAGTATGTATTTATAAAAAAGTGTAAAGAAATGCTAAAAAATCCGTTGCATTTGACACTTCGACGTGCTAAAGCTATCGATAGCATGAACGTAAATGTAATCGATTACGCATGCTTAAAAGGAAAGCAGAATGGAATTACAAAAGACACTTACTCCCGGGGAAGCGCTGGAACGCGTCCTGCGATCTTATCAGACCTACTACAATATCAAAACAGAGGCTGTAGAACCGCCATTCGCAGCCGAAGCAATCTTCGGATCCCATAATGAGCAGTACTTTCTGATCAAGAAAGCTAAGGTGGCAGATATTGACACCAACGAGACTGTGTATTTTGCCACAGAGGAATCTTTATCAAAGGATCGCCTTCTGGAACTGGACTCCATCGCCTGGGAACGGGGAACTGCCAACGTGCAACCCTCATCTAATCATCGGAACAGCGATGTTGTCCTGATCATTCTGACCGGTCATGCAGAGGAGGATGCGCTTACACAGGTGAAAAAGTGCAAGCATTATCAGAGTTACCTCTGGGGATTTCATGGCTGGAGTAATTACCGTTTGATTGTCGCCGAGTTATCTTCGGGTCGGATCGTCCACAACCGCCACGGACAGATTCTGAAGAAGCTCGTGAAAAAGGCAATACAGTAAATACAAGGGACATGTGAGGAAGCAGTAATTTACAAAGTAAATTAACGGATTCCGAACAGTTTTAGAATTGCGAGAGCGGATTTTAGCGGAGCAATTCGTGTATTTGCGAAAAATTAAATCTGTGTATAAGAAAAGGAGAAACACAAATGACAGCATTATTAATTGTTTTGGCCGCTATCGTATTATTGTTTATCGGCTATGTGTTCTATGGCTCCTGGCTGGCAAAACAGTGGGGCATTGATCCTACCAAGAAGACTCCTGCTATTGAGAAGGAGGATGGTGTAGACTATGTTGCAGCAAAGCCCGCCGTACTTATGGGACATCATTTTTCCTCTATCGCCGGAGCAGGCCCGATCAACGGACCGATCCAGGCTTCCATCTTCGGATGGGTTCCCGTATTCCTGTGGTGTATTATCGGTGGTATTTTCTTCGGCGGTCTGCAGGACTTCGGATCTTTATTCGCATCTATCAGACATGACGGTAAATCTGTAGGTGAGATCATCGAGGATTCCATGGGATCCAGAGCAAAGAAGCTTTTCATCATCTTCGCACTTCTGGTATTGATTCTGGTAATCGCTTCCTTCGTTAACATCGTGGCAGGTACTTTCCTGACTGTGGCAGACGAAGCCGGCAAGACCGCTTTCGGTTTTGTGACCAATCCTACCGGTAACCAGTCTACCGCTATGATCTCTTTGTTATTTATCGTTCTGGCTGTTATTTATGGTTATGTGACCAACAGAATGGGTGTCAAGACTCTGCCCGCTACCATCGGTGGCATCATCGGTATCGTACTGATCACTGTTCTTGGCTTGAACGTTGGTTTTGCAATGAACCGTATCGCATGGATCGTATTCGTAGGTGTGTACATCGCTGTAGCTTCCCTGGTTCCCGTATGGATCCTGTTACAGCCCCGTGACTATCTGTCCAGCTTCCTGCTGTACGCTATGATCGGTCTGGCATTCATCGGTGTGGTTGCAGGTGCTTTCACCGGTACTGTTGCTTTCGATATTCCAGCTTTCACCAGCTGGGAGCCCAAGGCAGGACAGACCCTGTTCCCTATGCTGTTCATCACTGTAGCATGTGGTGCATGTTCCGGTTTCCACAGCCTGATCGCTACCGGTACTTCTTCCAAGCAGTTAGCGAACGAGAAGGATGCCAAGGCAATCGGTTACGGCTCCATGCTGATCGAGTCTGCTCTGGGTATCATCGCTCTGGTAGCAGTCGGTGCAGTATATCAGAAGTACTTAAACGGTGAGTTTGGATCTCCCGCAGCTGCATTCGCTGCAGGTATCGCATCCATGTTCGGTACCGAGACTTCCAAGGCATATGGCACCATTTACGCACTATTAACTCTGTCTGTATCCGTATTCGCGCTGACCAGTCTGGATACCGGTACCCGTCTGAGCCGTTTCATGTTCTCCGAGCTGTTCCTGAAGGAAGGCGAGGCTACCTACAAGGATGCCAAGGGCGCACGTAAAGTGCTGGCTCATCCTCTGTTCGGTACTGTTTCTATGGTACTGATCGGTTGTATCCTGGGTGGTCTGTCTCTGAGCCAGATCTGGGGTCTGTTCGGTGCAGCCAACCAGTTGCTGGCCTGTCTCTTATACACATCTCCGAGCCCACGAGACCCTAAGAC
>ENA-UAIR01000197-UAIR01000197.1-human-gut-metagenome-genome-assembly--contig:-NODE-197-length-12314-cov-3.990293_pt1 | contig 12314 bp, 9 predicted proteins | sample MGYA00244421_ERZ654393 | MGnify/ENA primary metagenome ERZ654393 (study PRJEB26926, sample SAMN06165162) | human gut metagenome | biome: ENVO:00009003; feature: ENVO:2100002; material: ENVO:00002003... | reverse complement strand
CCCTAGAGTTCGTCGGCAGCGTCAGATGTGTATAAGAGACAGCCCTCAGTGTGAGCAAGGATAGTACCCTGATATGCCTTTTCATTTACAACTGACATATTCTGATTTGTGAGGAAGTTAAGTCCGTCAAGATTATCCTTGTCAGGCTCCAAGAACAGGTCGCTCTTTGGTGTCTTGATGTGCATAACTGTCTCAAACATAAGTTTTGAGCCGTCCTGAATGAACTGACCAAGTGAGTGCAGGTCTGTAGAGAATGTAGCGGCAGATGGGAATATACCCTTATCGTCCTTGCCCTCGCTCTCGCCGAACAGCTGCTTGAACCACTCGCCCATCATTGTGAATGAAGGGTCATATGAAACGAGCATCTCAACGCTCTTGCCTTTTCTGTAGAGAATGTTTCTAAGTGCTGCATACTTATAGCAATCGTTGTTATCATCAGCAGAATACTTCTTCATACCCTCTCTTGCGCCAGCCATGAGCTTGTCGATATCACAGCCTGCTGCTGCGATAGGGAGAAGGCCAACTGCTGTGAGAACTGAAAATCTTCCGCCAACGTCATCAGGAACAACGAATGTCTCATAGCCCTCTTCGTCAGAAAGCTGCTTAAGAGTACCCTTAGCCTTGTCAGTTGTGGCGAAAATTCTTGTCTTAGCCTCTTCCTTGCCATACTTATCTTCAAGAAGCTTCTTGAAAATTCTGAAAGCAAGTGCAGGCTCAGTTGTTGTACCCGACTTTGAAATTACGTTTACGCAGATATCTCTGCCCTCGCAAATTGAAAGCACCTCATTGAGGTAAGCCGAGCTGATATTGTTTCCGACAAAATAGATGTCAGGAGTATCCTTCTTAAGATTGTTGTAGAATGGCGATTTGAGCAGCTCGATAGCAGCTCTTGCACCAAGATAAGAACCGCCGATACCGATAACGATGAGAACATCGCACTTTTCCTTGATCCTTGCGGCAGCAGCCTTGATCCTTGCAAATTCTTCCTTATCATAATCCTCAGGGAGTGTTACCCAGCCGAGAAAATCATTTCCCAGACCGTTTCTGTTTACCAGAGTATTATGAGCTGCAGTTACCTGCGCAGCCATACCCTCGTATTCATGTTCACTTACAAAACCCTCAAGATACTTTGTGTTAAGCTTTAATGACATTATCCTTCATTTCCTTTCCTTACCTGTCGGAGAGCGTGATACCATAAAACACGTTCCTCCGCTAATACTAGATAAATTATACTATATTTTTGTGAACATTTCAAGAGTTTTATAAAGCGAAATCATCTTTTGTACATTTTAAACAAATATAATATTACATACTCAGCAAATTGTACACAAGCTTTTTTATGCCGCAGATAAAATTCATTTTCTTCACCTCTTTGCAGGCGACTATCTTTCCCTCTAATATCACCTCGCCGCCCATGGTGTATCTTATTTCTCCCGCAGTTTCGCCATTTTTCACAGGTGCGTCAAGCTTCTCCTCTGCCGTAAAATTGCACTCCACCATACGATATGTTCCCCTCGGTATAACTATAGGATAAAGCCCCTCGGGAGCAAGCTTCACAGAAAGTTCCTCTCCTCCGCACACCACAGTTTCCTTTATCATATCCTCAGGAAGTTCAGGGGTGTATATCTCATATGTATCGAACGCCAAGTTCAGAAGTTTCTTCGCCTCAGCATTCATATCCTCCTGCGAATCGCAGCCGTTAAGCACTACGCATACTGACATATCCCCTTTTTCAGCCGTTGCCGCAATACAGCTCCCGGCCTTTTCACTTCCCCACGCTTTCATGCCTGTTACGCCCTTGTAAGTACGCACAAGCCTATTAAGATTTACAAGCTCCGCCTTGCCGTCTCTCACAGTGTCAAGCCAGCAGGTAAGGTAAGGAGTGAGATTTTTGTATTTTGCAAGTTCCGAACAAAGCAAAGCCGTGTCCTTTGCTGTTGTAACATTGCCCTCTCCCATGCCGGTACAATCAGTGTAAACAGTACCATTCATGCCAAGCATTTTCGCACGGCTGTTCATAAGCTCCACCGCCTTGTCTGCCGAGCCTGCCACCTTTTCCGCAAGCGCCGCACAGCCGTCGTTTGCATTGCCTGCAGACACTGATTTTATAAGCTCCTCCACAGATATCTTCTCTCCCTTGTCAAGCCATATCTGGCTTCCCTGCTGAGAGTTGGCATACTCCGACACCACTGACGTGTCGCTCATGGAAAGCTCACCGCTGTCTATCTTTTCTGCTGTGAGCAAAAGCACCATGAGCTTCGCATAGTGACCGCACTCACACTGCTCCTGTGGCTCTTTCTCAAAAAGCACCCTGCCTGTGGTCATCTCCGTCACCACTGCAGACCTAGCCGTAAGCCCCTCTATGATATCGCTCACCGCCACAGTGTCCGCAGGCACAAAGTCCTCCGCTGACAGCGCACCTGCTTTTTCTTTTCCCTCCGCCAGCGAGCACACCATAAACACTGCCACCGCCGCACATAACACTGCCGAGCATATTTTCCTTAATATTTTCACATTTTCCACCTCTCACATATACTATTTTTATATTTATATTCACCCTGTCCCGAAATTAGCATTATGCCCCGAAATGTTTCCGGAAACTCATTTGTAAATAGTTGCAGGAATTTGTTAAATAACTGTTACAACTCTTGAAATAAATATGGGAGTGTGCTATAATGTATTCTATAGAAATGTGTATTTTATAAGCGAAATATTTATATGAGGTGATTTAACAATGACAGAAATGGAACTTTACAAGCTTTGGTGTGAAAAGGCTGTTGACGATCCTGATCTCCAGACAGAACTCAAATCTATCGAGGGCGACGAGGCTGCGATCCAGGACAGATTTTACAGAGATCTTGAATTTGGCACAGGCGGACTTAGAGGAGTTATCGGTGCAGGCGCATACAGACTTAATGTTTACACTATCAGACGTGCAACACAGGGTCTTGCAGACTATGTAAACGGCGCATTTGAAAACGGCAGCGTAGCTATTGCATATGACAGCCGTATCAAGTCTGACAAGTTCGCAAAGGAAGCTGCTGCGGTTCTGGCTGCAAACGGCATAAAGGTATACATCTATTCAGAGCTTATGCCGACTCCAATGCTTTCATGGGCTGTAAGAGAGCTTAAATGTCAGGCAGGTATCGTTATAACTGCATCACACAATCCTGCAAAGTACAATGGTTACAAGGTTTACGGCGAGGACGGCTGTCAGATCACACTCGATGTTGCAAACACAGTTATTGGCAAGATCAACGCAGTTGAGATGTTCGGCGGTGCAAAGGTGATCGACTTTGAGGACGGTATCAAGTCAGGCAAGATCGAATACATCAAGCAGGAAGTTATCGACAAGTATCTTGACAAGGTAGCACAGCAGGGCGTACATACTGACCTCGTAGCAGACAGCGGACTCAAGGTTGTATACACACCTCTTAACGGCACAGGAAACAAGCCTGTAAGAGCTATCCTTAAGAAGATAGGCATAAAGGAAGTAACAGTAGTACCTGAGCAGGAAAATCCTGACGGAAACTTCCCTACCTGCCCGTTCCCTAACCCTGAGATAAAGGAAGCCCTTGCAAAGGGACTTGAGCTTTGCAAGACAGTAAAGCCTGATCTTCTTCTTGCAACAGACCCAGACTGTGACAGAGTTGGTATCGCAGTACCTGACCCAGAGGGCAACTATGTTCTGTTCAGCGGAAACGAAGTAGGCGCAATGCTCCTCAAATATATTTGTCAGGAAAGAACAGCTCTTGGCACAATGCCAAAGAACCCTGTAGCTGTTAAGACTATCGTAACAACAGACATATGCAAGAAGATAGCAGCAGAATACAATGTAGAGCTTAGAGAAGTTCTCACAGGCTTCAAGTTTATCGGCGAGCAGATTGGTTTCCTTGAGAAAGAGGGACAGGACGACAGATATATCTTCGGATTTGAAGAGAGCTACGGTTATCTTGCAGGCTCATATGTAAGAGATAAGGACGCAGTAGTAGGCTCAATGCTCATTTGTGAAATGGCAGCATTCTACAGAACAAAGGGCATCTCACTGCTTCAGGCAAGAGAAGATATGTACAAGAAGTACGGCAACTATCTCCACAGCCAGAAGTCATTCCAGTGCGAGGGTGCAAGCGGAATGGAGAGAATGAAGGAGATCATGACAGATCTGAGAGCTAATCCACCTAAGGCTATTGGCGGACTCAAGGTAGTAGACATAGCAGATTATCTTGCATCTGAGGAAACAAATCTTGAAACAGGCGCAAAGACAGTTCTTACACTTCCAAAGTCAGATGTTATCGCATTCAAGCTTGAGCAGGGTGCAAGTGTAATAATCAGACCTTCCGGCACAGAGCCAAAGATCAAGGCATACTACACAACTATTGGCGACACAAGAGCTGATGCAGAAGCACAGGAAGAAAAGCTTATTGAAGATTTCAAGGGCATTCTTGGTTTCTAATAATTATTGAATATAGCGAAAGCAGGCGGTTTCCGCCTGCTTTTTTTCTGCGTTTTTACCATAACTTCTGATAAACGCCAACCTCTACAATTCTAAATATAACGCTACTCCGCACCCACAGGCGAACTCTGTTCGCCCCTACAGAGTTTCAGGCAAATTCGCTGTGCCGCAAAATCGCTACGCTCTTTGCGGATTTTACGTTGTGCTATGGGATAGAAAAAGCGGTGCAGAGTTTTTTTACTCCGACACCGCTTTGATTTTGCTTTTAGTTTGTTTTTCTTCTATTGCTTTTCTGCACCGCTTTTGTAGGCTTGCGCCTATTGAGGCTCTGCCTCAAGCTCCGCAAGGGACTCTGTCCCTTGACCCTGCAAGCCCTCTAACGCCGGGCTTGAGCCTGCGTTTTATCTCTCGCTCCGCTCGGTGCTGTCTTTTACTTCGTACTTGAGCACAACTCTGTTCAGCTTTGCCAATTCCTCATTCCTCACTCTCCACTCCTCATCTCCCCCATTTTTTGTGCATTTCGCCCTTAAATCCTACTAAATTGATAGAATTAAGATGATTTTTCACAAAAATGCGAAAAATCATCTTAAACCTATTGACATTCCTCTATGGGTGTGGTATAGTATAGATACGCTAAAACATACTAAACGACTAGGATTAATATGAATTTGAAATGAGGCGTTGAAAATGAGTGTAAAAATACTGAAACTGAAAACAGCGTACGATTCACGAATGTGTATGTGCTGTATGTGTTGCTGTTAAAATCAGCATAAAGTTCAGTAACAAAAATTTTTATCGGATTTAAAAAACATTAATTTAATGAAAGAGGTAATTTAAAATGAGCGCAATAAACGAAAGAAATCTTAAATTTGAAACACTCCAGCTCCACGTTGGTCAGGAAACAGCAGACTCTGTAACAGACGCAAGAGCTGTTCCTATTTATCAGACATCATCATACGTTTTCCATAACTCACAGCATGCCGCTGACAGATTCGCTCTTAAAGACGCAGGCAACATCTACGGCAGACTTACAAACCCAACTGAGGACGTTTTTGAAAGACGTATCGCAGCTCTCGAGGGCGGCACAGCAGCTCTTGCAGTTGCATCAGGCGCAGCAGCAGTAACATACGCTATTGAGAACGTAGCCCTTGCAGGCGATCATATCGTAGCTGCAAAGAACATCTATGGCGGCACATATAACCTGCTTGCACACACTCTTGTTGATTACGGCATCACAACAACATTTGTCGATCCGCTTGACCCAGCTAACTTTGAAAAGGCTATCAAGGAGAACACAAAGGCTCTCTATATCGAAACTCTTGGCAATCCTAACTCAGACGTAGTTGATATTGAAGCTATCGCAAATATTGCACACGCACACAATATCCCACTTCTCGTTGACAGCACATTCGCTACTCCATATCTCGTAAGACCTATCGAGTACGGCGCAGATATCGTTATCCATTCTGCAACAAAGTTTATCGGTGGTCACGGCACAACAATCGGCGGCGTTATCGTTGAAAGCGGCAAGTTTGACTGGAAGAAGTCAGGCAAGTTCCCACAGCTCACAGAACCAAACCCAAGCTACCACGGCGTAAGCTTTGCAGACGCAGCCCCTGGCGCAGCATTTGTAACTCGTATCCGTGCGATCCTTCTCCGTGATACAGGTGCAACACTTTCACCTATCCACGCATTCATCTTCCTGCAGGGTCTTGAAACACTATCTCTGAGAGTTGAACGTCATGTTGAGAACGCGCTTAAGGTAGTTGACTTCCTTAACAAGCACCCAAAGGTAGAAAAGGTAAATCACCCTTCAGTATCAGACGATCCAAGCCAGCAGGCACTTTACAAGAAGTATTTCCCTAACGGCGGTGGTTCTATCTTCACATTCGAGATAAAGGGCGACGCAAAGACAGCTCAGAACTTCATCGACCACCTGAAACTCTTCTCACTCCTTGCAAACGTAGCAGACGTTAAGTCACTGGTTATCCATCCAGCATCAACAACACACGCAGAGCTTAACGAAGCAGAACTTGCAGATCAGGGTATCAAGCCAAACACTATAAGACTTTCTATCGGCACAGAGCATATCGACGATATCATCTACGATCTCAGCGAAGCATTCGACGCTATCTAATAAAAACCTTGCCATTACGGTTTTTACCTTAAATACAGACCTCAATATAGAAACGGCTGACAGGCGAAAAGCTTGTCAGCCGTTTTTGTACCCATAAAAAAAGCAGGGCAACAACAAGCCGCCCTGCTCCATAAAGCAAAAAGTCAGAAAAAATCCTTCGCCACAAGGCAATACCTTAATTCCTCACTCCTAACTCCTCACTACTTCTCCAGCTCAGAGATCTTATCCACTCTCCTCTGGTGTCTGCCACCCTCAAACTCCGTTTCAAGGAAAACGTCCACCAGCTCGATAGCCAAGCCTGCACCCAGCACTCTCGCACCAATGCAAAGCACATTTGCGTCATTATGTGCTCTTGTATACTTAGCAGAGAAATAGTCCGAACAGCAAGCCGCTCTTATTCCCTTTATCTTGTTTGCGCTCATTGACATTCCAATGCCAGTTCCGCATATGAGTATTCCCATTTCGTATTCGCCCGAAGCCACTTTCTCGCAAACTTCCTTTGCCTTGTCAGGATAGTCCACTTTCTCTCCTGCCTGAATACCAAAATCAGTGTATTCCACACCCTTTTCGTCCAAATGTGCCAATATCTCCGCCTTAAGCTCAGGACCTGCATGGTCACAGCCAATAGCAATTTTCATATTAATTTCCTCCTATTTATCCCTATGTGCCTTATCCTTTTCCGCCTTTGTAGCCTGCAAATATGATACCTCCAGCCTGTCCGCCGAAACCATTATCTCAGGCTGAGCCTCCACTGCAAGACACAGTGACGAAGCCCTCTGCAGCCTGTTCGCATAGCTTGCAAGCTGAACATTTTCGTTGTCAGCGAAATATTTCGCCTTTATCTCTGCCGCACAGTCCCCCACAAGCATTGTCTTTTCAGAAAACTCTCCCGAAAAAACTTCCTCCTCAGAGCAAACTCTGTCAGCGGATATCCTCGTGACAACGCCGTTTTTGCACTGAAACTCGCCTGCGTAAACTATCTTAGGCCTTGCCCTCATAACAGAAATTATCCTGCCCTCAAAACCTATGCAGTTGTACGCTAGCGAAAGCAGAGTGGAAACTCCTGCGCTTTTTAAACTCTCACAGCCAAAGCACATTCCCTTTACAGCCGCCACGCCTATCCTAAGTCCCGTGTAAGACCCCGGACCCTTTGCAATAGCCGCACAATCAAGGTCAGCGTAAGTAAGCCCTGTTTCCTCTAGTGCCTGCTTCACCATAGGCAATATCACCTGAGAATGAGTGAGCTTTGTGTATACAGACTTCTCCCAAAGAAGCTTCTCTCCGTCCGTCACCGCCACTGAAGCGACCTTTCCGCTTGTGTCAATAGCTAATATCTTCAAATCTATCATCTCCCTCAGGTGCAGTTATGCTTATCTCCCTGCTGTCCTCGTCAATGCGCTGAATATCTATCCTCAAAGCGTCCTCAGGCAGCTCCTCAGCAATATTCTCCGACCATTCCACCGCAAGCACAGTGTCTTCGTCCATGTAGTCAAAAAAGCCCGTAGTTTCCAGATCGTCCGCCGAATTTATGCGATACATATCAAAGTGTATAAGGCTGAGCCTGTCCCCACGGTATTCGTTCACCAGTGCGAACGTGGGCGAAGTCACCTCGTCGCCAAGTCCCATTCCAATGGAGATCCCCCTGGTAATAGTAGTCTTTCCTGCACCAAGACCACCGCTGTAAGCGATAAGATCGCCGCCTTTCAGCCGTCTGCCTATCTCCTCACCCAAAGCGATAGTTTCCGCCGCAGATGATGTTTTGTATACCTTTGTCAACCTATCACCTCATTTGACCGTCATCTTCCGTGTAGCCCACAATAAAAAGGCTGTTTTTATTCATAAGCTGATAAATGCTCTCCACCTCTGTCTTGTCCGCCGCCGAATTGTAGCAGTTGTAAACATACAGCCTGCCCTCATCTTTAACAGCGAAAACCGTGTGGATACCGCTGAAAATATTCAACCCGATATGGTAAGAAACTATCACAGGCTTGCCCTCTTCAACAGCCGCCTGAGCCTCCTCAGCTTTAAAAAATCTCTTGTATCCCACTCCCATTGCCTTAAAAAGACCGCTTATTTTCCTAGGATTAGACCCCAGCGAACCATCTGCCGCAATAAGAGCATTTTTCTCAAAATCATAAGCAAGCTTTGCCATGTCAGGCTCAAAGTCCTCATAAGTCAGGTAGTTATAAGCCGCAATGACCTCACAGCCTACCCCTGCGAATCTGGTTTCGCCAAGTATCAGATCGCACACAGGGGGATTTTCCTGCCCGTATTTCACAAAGCCCTCTATCTTGATGTCCTTGTTGTGAGCATAATTTTCCACAGCCCTGCCGCTGTCAGTTTCCTTGTAAGTGTCCTCAAAAAGCCGCCACTTCATATCGTCCTCCGAGCTGTCGCTGACCTGAATACTGCTCTCATCACAGACCTGCGAGCTTTCGTCAACTTCCATACTGTCACTATCCACCACAGAGCTTTTCGCAGTAGTAGTAAAAGCCGAATCATTGAGCCTTTCACTGTCCGCCTTGTTTCCGCATGAACTGAGCATTATCCCGAGAAACAGAATGACCGCAAGAATTTTCATCACAGCTCACCCTTGTCCTTGAAGTAGTTTAGCATAAGATCCACCATTCTGCCATAGGACTGCTTGCCGTCCTCAACGCCGTTGAGCTTCAGAGATTTTTCCATTGCCTTGTCAGATATCTCCCCCACTGCCTCGCTGTCGAAAGCAGTATCCTTAGCCTCGTCAACGCTCCGCCAGTAGTCCCAGTTTGCTTCCATATCAGCCCACACCTCGTCGCAGATAGAGCTGTCAAATTCTATCTTCTTATCGTCAGAAGCGTAGTCAAAAATCTTGTTTCTAACCTCGCCAAGCGCCGCCAGATAGCCCGAATAGCGGTAATCCGCATTGTCCGATCTGTCGCACGCCATAAAGGCGATAAAGTTCGCCTCGTCCTCCTGAATGTAACCTTTCGTATGAGCAAGCTCATGACAAATGGTGTCAGGAAGCTTCGCCTTATACATATCCTGATTGTAGTTAGCCTCCATAGAGAACGGAAAATAGATGCCCATAAGGTCCATTTGGCTCATAAAGAACGAGCATTTTATAGCTTTCGGAGTGACATAAAATCCCCCGAGGTTTTTAAATTCGCTTCCAAGCCCACGCATGGCCTCCTGAGCCGTCTTGTCAAGGTCAGCGGTCAGCACAAATTTTCCCTCGCTGTCACGCTCCACCTCTTTGCTAAGCGCATTTATCTCCGTAACAAGCTTGTTGCCAAGAGCTTCAAGCTCCGTCCTAGTGTGCTGTTCAGTAGGAATGTCATTAAGCTCTGCAAAGCTTGAACAATGATAAAGCACAAAGCAGTTAAAGGTCTGCACCGTCACCACAAAAGTGACTATCCACATATAAACAAGCCCGAAAATTTTCGCAGTTTTCTTTCTCTTGCCTTTTCTGACTATCACAAGCACCAGCATAGCCACCAGCGAAAGCGGAATACCGAAAACCGCTACCGCAATAAGCAGTTCGCCAAAAGAGAACGGCAACAGCGAAGTGAGCCTGCCATATGTATTTTCCCAAATTGGAAAAACGTGAGCCGTATACCAGTCGCAGAACGCCGTACTTTTCCAGGCGATCACGTTCAGCACAACGCTGACTGCCACAAGGCAAACGCAGGCAATGACCTGCCAAGACAGATGTTTTTTCTTGCCGTTCTCAGGCATTTTCACACTTTCCGCACTCTTTTTCACCGCTGTATCTGTCACCGCCGCTCACCTCTGTTCATGTATTTTACTCTGCTATCTCAACACGCCTGTTTACCCGACTTATTATCTGCTTACCTACAAATTATCTTATCGCACAAATCGTGTAGGGGCGAACAGCGTTCGCTCGTCTTGGTCGCCTACATGGTTTGTATAAATTCAAACCTCGTCGCTCCCAAAAACGGGACGTCGAGGGCGCCGTCCCCTACATTTGCCACGCCGCAAAATCGCTCCGCTCGGTATTTACTCTATCAAAGTGACTTGTTCGGTCGGCTATGCCAATTCCTCACTCCTCACTTAAACGGCTTAGAACAATCCGTAGATATTGCCCTCATTATCGCAATCGATATTATAAGCCGCAGGCTTCTTAGGCAGACCAGGCATTGTCATAATATCGCCCGTATAAGCTACCACAAATCCTGCACCGGCTGAAAGCCTTACATCTCTTACTGTTATCTCATAATTCTCAGGCTTTCCAAGCTTTGTCGGGTCGTCAGACAGTGAATACTGCGTCTTAGCCACGCAAACAGGGATATCCCCGAATCCAAGGTCAGTGATCTCCTTTATAGCCTTTTCAGCCTGCTTTGTATAGATCACGCCGTTTGCACGGTATATCTCTTTCGCAAGTATATCAAGCTTATCCTTGATAGGGAGCTTCTCGTCATAAAGTGGCTTGAACTCAGAAGGCTTTGTTTCAATAGTCTTGCAAACCTTCTCCGCAAGGTCGATACCGCCCTCAGAGCCTTTTGCAAAAATCTCAGCAAGTGAGAACTCAACACCCATTTCACCGCAAACTCTCTCGATAACAGCCAGCTCAGCCTCAGTATCAGTATGGAATCTATTTATAGCCACCACTACAGGCACACCGAACTTGTGCATATTCTCAATATGAGTTTTCAGGTTTACGATACCCTTTTCGAGAGCCTCAACATTTTCGTTAGTAAGCTCAGTTTTCGGAACACCGCCATTGTATTTCAATGCCCTTACAGTAGCCACCAGAACTACGCAACTTGGTTTAAGACCAGCGTATCTGCACTTGATATCAAAGAATTTCTCAGCGCCAAGGTCAGAGCCGAAGCCAGCCTCAGTGATAGTGTAGTCAGCAAGCTTCAAAGCAAGCTTTGTGGCTCTTACTGAGTTACAGCCGTGAGCAATGTTAGCGAATGGACCGCCATGGATAAGAGCAGGATTATTTTCAAGCGTCTGAACAAGGTTAGGCTTCAAAGCGTCTTTCAGCAAAGCAGTCATAGCACCGCAACCGCCTATATCCTTAGCATAAACAGGCTTTCCGTCAGTTGTGTAAGCAACGAGTATCTTCTCAATTCTAGCCTTAAGGTCAGCCAGATCGGAAGCGAGGCAAAGAATAGCCATTATCTCAGAAGCGACAGTTATCTGGAAAGAATCCTCTCTAGGAATACCGTTCACCTTTGAGCCAAGACCGATAACGATATCTCTCAGCGCTCTGTCATTCATGTCAAGGCAGCGCTTGAAAAGTATCCTTCTCTGGTCAATGTGAAGCTCATTTCCCTGCTGCATATGGTTGTCGATAAGGGCGCAGAGCAGGTTGTTAGCCGCAGTTATAGCGTGCATATCTCCTGTAAAGTGCAAATTGATGTCTTCCATAGGAACGACCTGAGCGTATCCGCCGCCAGCCGCACCGCCCTTGATACCAAAAACAGGACCAAGTGAAGGCTCTCTCAGAGCGAGCATAGCTTTCTTGCCTATTTTGTTCATAGACTCAGCCAATCCAACGGAAATAGTGGTCTTGCCCTCTCCTGCAGGCGTAGGGTTTATAGCGGTAACAAGAATAAGCTTACCATCTGGATCATTTTTAGTTTTAGCATAAAGCGACTCAGAAAGCTTAGCCTTGTAGTGACCATAAGGCTCATATTCATCTTCTAAGATGCCGAGCTTAGCAGCTGTCTCTTATACACATCTCCGAGCCCACGAGACCCTAAGACATCTCGT
>ENA-UAIR01000193-UAIR01000193.1-human-gut-metagenome-genome-assembly--contig:-NODE-193-length-12407-cov-4.307238_pt1 | contig 12407 bp, 9 predicted proteins | sample MGYA00244421_ERZ654393 | MGnify/ENA primary metagenome ERZ654393 (study PRJEB26926, sample SAMN06165162) | human gut metagenome | biome: ENVO:00009003; feature: ENVO:2100002; material: ENVO:00002003... | reverse complement strand
GTCTTAGGGTCTCGTGGGCTCGGAGATGTGTATAAGAGACAGATCCAGAGCCTGAGCCGGAACCAGAGCCGGAACCAGACCCAGAGCCAACTCCAGATCCTGAGCCAACTCCTGAGCCTGTGGAAACTGTGGACGTTGTAAAGGCTGTTTTCCAGACGAAAAATGCAGGCACAAAGGATGATCCTTACATTATAAACTGCAACAGGAACACAAAGGTATCCAGAGCGTTTCTTGATAGGATAAAGACAACGGGGGCTTATGCGGAGCTTTGCGTTTATGATGATAACTCAAACTTTATATACAAGTGGATAGTCAACCGTGAAACAATTGGCAAAAAGGCTCTTGCAGACTGGACAGTTTCGCAGGGGATAACTGAGGACAAGGAAAGCGGTACGCTTTCTCTTGACACTTCTGTGGAGCAGTTCGGCAAGTTCTCTATCGTTGTGCCTGCAGGCTCAGACAGCAGTGATGACAGTGCTGACGACAGCGATGATACTGATGATATCGACAATGGCGGTGATGTGGATATACCTGATGACGGTGATCATGATGATAATGACGACATAGATATCACACCTGCTGAACCGTCACAGACGGAGGATACAGGTTCAGGCTCTGAGGACTATATGTACAGCCGTGCGGAGTTAAAGAAAATGATATCTGAAAAAGAGGACGAGATAAAGAGCCTTAAGCTTGACCTTAAATCTGCGAAGCTTGACTACAATGACGCTTTGAAGAAAAAGACAGACGGCAAGGTCGTGGCTACTATCGACGGAGTTGTTAAGAAGATAGGCACTGTAGGCGACGCTGCCGCAGAGGGCGATAATTCGGACGATGTGGACAACATAGACGATATGGACATTACAGACAGCAGTATTGACTACAGTGGCGACAGCTCAGATGATGACGCTTTCGCAATAATCGAGGGCGAGGGAGGAGTTTCTGTTACTTTCAGCGTGGGCGAGCTTAATCTTGACAGAGCGGCTGTGGGAAACACTGTTATGGTAAACTCATACAACACGGGAATGAGCATTGACGCTGAGATAACAAAGATAAGCAGCGAGCCTACGTCATACTCGACAAACAACTGGGGCGACAATCCTAACAGCTCCACCTACACTGTAGAAGCTAAGCTCAGCGACAGCACGGATTTCAACGTGGGCGACTGGGTAGGCATTTCATTTGTGAATGACACCACGACCAGTGACAGCGTTTATCTGCCTATACATTATGTAAGGCAGGAAAACGGAAACTACTATATAATGAAAGCCAACAAGGACGGCAGACTTGTGAAAAGCTACATAAAAACAGGCAAGATAATGTATGGCACTAATATCGAGGTCAAGGGCGGACTTTCTATGAAAGATAAGATATGCTTCCCATACGGCAAGGACGTCAAAGAGGGCGTAAGGACAAAGGAGACCGACAAAGTCCTTTATCCTGAATATTAAAAGGGGGCGGATAATATGATAGAAAATATCAGACTTTCATTTAAGGGAATACTTTCACATAAGATACGCTCGTTTCTTACTATGCTCGGTATCATTATCGGTATTGCGGCTATCATTGCTATAGTTTCAACTATCAAGGGTACAAATGAGCAGATAAAGAACAATCTTATCGGCGCAGGAAACAACACTGTGAAGATACAGCTTTCAAATGGCGACACTGTTTGCGACTTTTCTTATGAAACGCCGCCGTCTAATGTGGCAATGTTCACATCGGACACTAAAAAGCGTATCAATGAGCTTAAAGAGGTGGAGTCAAGCACTTTTTACCGCACAAGAAACAATCCTGACAATCTGTTTTATCTTAACAACAAAATGGATTCGTCAACTATATACGGAGTAGACAAGGATTATTTTGACACTGTTGGATACGAGATAGTTGAGGGAAAGGGCTTTGCGGAGAGAAACTTTACCAAATTTGACAAGGTGGCAGTGGTAGACAAGACGCTTGCAGAGGGTCTTTTCCAGGGTGAAAGCCCTGTGGGAAAGGTAATAGACATAAGTGGCGAGCCGTTCACTGTAATAGGCGTGGCTGTGAAAAATTCAAACTTTGAGCCTGTTATAAGCTCCGTGGAGGACTACTACACATACAATCAGACATCAAGCGGACTTGTCTTTATCCCCACAAACGATTGGGGGATAGTTTTCCGCTATGATGAGCCAGAAAACTGTATCGTAAAGGCTGTGGACACGGACTCGATGACGAATGCGGGCAAAAAGTCGGCGGATATTCTTAACGAGAACGTTTCGGCTGTAAAGGGCGGAAGTAAGGAAACCAGCGCTTCTGTGGAATACAAGAGCGATAGCCTGCTGGAGCAGGCGAAGTCATTGCAGGATCTGAGTTCATCGACTAATAAGATGCTTATATGGATAGCTAGCATCTCACTGCTGGTAGGCGGTATAGGCGTAATGAACATTATGCTCGTGTCTGTAACAGAGAGAACGAGAGAGATAGGACTGAAAAAAGCACTGGGAGCAAGGAAAAAGAGAATTCTTGCACAGTTTTTGACAGAAGCGGCAGTGCTTACGAGCATAGGCGGAATAATCGGTGTGCTGACGGGCATAGGGCTTTCGCAGGTAATAGCGAAGGTAGCGGAAGTGCCTGTGGCGATATCCTCGGCGTCAATAGTAGTGTCGGTGGTATTTTCAATGGTAGTTGGAATAGTATTTGGACTTATTCCGTCCATAAAGGCGGCGAAGCTCAATCCTATCGACGCTTTGAGATATGAATAATAAGCTATAATAAAGCGGTGTCGGAGTGTAAAGCTCTGACCCGCTTTTGTTTGCCTACACAGCTTTATGATAAATCAAACCTTAACGCTTTGATGTGGGGACGTCGGGGGCGCCGTCCCCTACATTTGGGTGCAGTGTTTATACAATGTGATAATCAGTAGGATCGTGAAAAAATGAAACGGGCGAACACTGTTCGCCCCTACAGTTGGTCTGTGCGGAAAACAAAAAAAGCAGGCGGAGATCAATTCTCCGCCTGCTTGCGTTTGTGTAAATCAGAAAAGCGACTTCACCGCTTCACATATCTTCTCTGCGATATATGGATTGTTCATGGTGTAAAGGTGTATGCCGTCTACATCATTGGCGATGAGATCTACTATCTGCGATACCGCATAGGCTATGCCCGCATCTCTCATTGCTATTGGGTCGTTCTCGTATTTGTCCATTATCTTCAGAAACTTCTTCGGCAGGGTCGCATGACAAAGAGTTGTCATTCTAAGTATCTGCTTTTTGTTAGTCACAGGCATTATTCCTGCTTCGATAGGCACGTTTATCCCTGCTATGGCTGTTTTTTCTCTGAAATCGTAAAATGTGCTGTTGTCAAAGAAAAGCTGGGTGATAAGCTGTGAACAGCCTGCGTCTACTTTATCCTTCAGGTGCTTTATATCATCTACTATGCTGTCGCACTCCGGGTGACATTCAGGATAGCATGCGCCTATCACGTTCATGTCGCTGTGTTCTTTTATGAAAGATACAAGGTCGGAAGCGTAGTGAAAATCACCTGCCGGCTCAAAATCAGGGTTTCTGTCACCTCTCAAAGCAAGTATGTTCTCGATATTCGCAGACTTCATCTCTTCAAGCTGCTCTAATACTCGTTCCTTTGTCTGATAAAGGCATGGAAGATGTGCCACCGACTCTATCTTGTGGTGATTTTTTATAGCCGAGCATATGTCGATAGTCGCATTGTTCGTGCTTCCGCCTGCTCCGTATGTTACGCTGATAAAATCAGGGTTAAGTGGCTGGAGCTGTGATATGGTGCTGTATATGCTCTCAACAGGCGTTGAACTCTTTGGTGGGAATACCTCAAAGGATAATGTTGTCTTTTTCTTGAAAAGCTCGCAGGTCTTCATTTATTTTCCTCTTTTCTGTTATCTATATAAAAATATATTTTTTATTTTTCTGTAAAGTATATTATAACACAAAATTCCTAGTAAATCAATAATTTTTATTTTATGGTCTGTCATAGTTTAAAACTATATCGAACGGAGATACAGGTATTATCTTGAAAAATCAGGCTGGAAAAGGTGGCAGTCGGTGAAAATTGTGTGTAATGCTTGATTATTGGCGAAAAGTATGCTATACTTTACTCATTGAGCAGATAACAAAAACAGCAGAGAAAGGCGGTTTTTTGTTGAATAACAGAGATCAGTTCAAAAGGATACTTAACTATCTCAGCGCACTTGTTATAATCTGTGCCTTTATGAAGTGTTTCGACACGGTTTGGAACAACTTTTACAACAAGGCGATGCGTGACCCGTTCTGGCATAATGGTAACATTCTTATGGTGGCTATCTATGCGGTGCTCTATATATCCATGGCAAAGACCTTTAACGGCTTCCGTCTTGGATATGATAAATTCACGGGGCTTTTCGGCTCGCAGGTGCTGGGTGTGCTGGGTGCGAATTTTATAGAATTTATACTCGTTTCTCTTATCGGACGAGGCAGGCTCAACATAGCGCCCATACTTGTTATGACGGTAATTCAGGTGGCCATAGCCTTTGCGTGGAGCTATGTTTTCACTTGGATATATCAGGCGGTATACCCTCCACGGCGAATGATAATCGTTTATGGAAACAAGAACGCTAAGTACCTTGTTTCAAAAATGAGCGTGAGAAATGACAAATACAGGATATGCGCTTCTATAAGCTGTGAGGAGAGCCTTGAGGATATCGAGCGTGAGATATTAAAACACGAGGCTGTTATAATCTCAGATATCCCAAATGACTTGAGAAACAAGCTTTTGAAATTTACTTTTGAAAATTCTATCAGGACTTATATAAACCCTAAGCTGTCAGATATTATCGTAAGGGGTGCGGAGGATTTCCACCTTTTCGATACGCCCCTTTTGCTGGCGAGAAATGACGGCTTGCGCTGGGAACAGCGTGCGGTAAAGAGAACGCTCGATATTTTATTGTCAGCAGCAGCACTTGTTATCGCTTCGCCGTTCATGCTAGTGACGGCTATTGCAATAAAGGCTTATGATGGCGGTCCTGTGCTTTATTCTCAGAAAAGGCTCACAACAGGGGGCAGGGTGTTCAAGGTATACAAGTTCAGAAGCATGATAGTTGACGCTGAAAAGAAAAGCGGTGCGACCCTTGCAAAGAAAAATGACAGCCGTATCACTCCTATAGGTAAGTTTATAAGAAAAGTAAGGATAGACGAGCTTCCACAGCTTATAAACATACTAAAGGGCGATATGTCGTTTGTAGGGCCTAGACCTGAGCGGCCTGAGATCGCGCAGAAGTATGAAAAAACAATGCCTGAGTTCAAATACAGGCTGAAAGTCAAGGCTGGACTTACGGGCTATGCGCAGGTAATGGGAAAGTATAACACTACGCCTTATGACAAGCTGAAGCTTGACCTTATGTACATAGAGCATCAGTCGCTTATGCTTGATCTTAGAATATTCTTTATGACGGTAAAGACCTGCTTTATACCAGAAGCCACTGAGGGCGTAAAGGATTCAGCTCCTCTTGAAACTCACCGTGACAGGATAGAGCATGACAACAGCAAGGACGAAAAGAACAGCGAAGAGATAAAGCTGTGATAATATGAAAATGCAGAGGGCGGATCATTTTCGCCCTCTTTTTGTATTTTGTGTGTAGGGGTGACCTGAGGTCGCCTGTGTTCGGAAATGCAACGTCACACCCAAAGCGAAAAAGTTTGTCTTATTGCAAATTTAGCAGGCGAACAAAGACGTACGAACACCGTTCGCCCCTACATTTATTAATAAACGGCAAAAGAGCAGAACGTGAAAATGCGTTCTGCTCTTTTTGCATATATGACTTATGACCCCTAGACCGCCATGGTGGTCTTGAATTTAAGGCTTATTTTGTCTGCGATAAGTGCGATAAATTCGCTGTTTGTGGGCTTGCCCTTGCCTGTGTTTATTGTGTAGCCGAAGAAACTGTTGAGGGTGTCGATATCTCCTCTGTCCCATGCTATCTCAATGGCATGGCGTATGGCTCTTTCCACTCTGGAGGGCGTAGTTGCGAATTTTTTTGCCACTGCAGGATATAATAGCTTTGTAACGCTTTCAAGCATTTCCTTATCGTTCACGGACTGTATGATAGCTTCCCTGAGATAGTGATAGCCCTTGATGTGGGCAGGGACGCCTATCTGATGGATTATGTCTGTGACGATTATCTCAAGGTTTATGCTCTGCTTGTTTTTCGTATAGCTTGAGTCGGAGGATATATCGGTGTCGATATCCAGCATGGACTTTATCCTCTCGCCAAGTATCTTTATGTCGAATGGTTTGAGCATGAAATATGACGCTCCTGCGTTCATGACCTGTGTTTCTATAAATGAGTTCTCATAGGCGCTTGTGATTATAAAAAGCGGTTTCTGATAGGATGAGTTCTGTATCTTTCTGATAAGCTCGATTGCGTCAAGGCTCGGCATCACTGCGTCTGCGATAACAACGTCCGGCTGTTCGTTTTTGATAGCGTCATAGATAGTAAGTCCGTCCTTGGGACGTGTTATCACGAAAAAGCCCATTGCTCTCAGTGAGGAAGCACACGCTACCCCGTACTGTGCCGAATCGTCGCCAATAAGAATTTTGATCTTGTTTGTCATTGTCATTTCCTCCGTCGTATAATCTGTCATTTTTGTTTGAGAGCGTTTGTTTTAACTCCCTTTCACAAGATAAATGATAACACATTTATTTGTTAAATGCAATAGTTTTTTAGAAAAATCGTCAACAAATTATCGACTTATTAATGCAAAGTGTACAAATATCAGTGCATGAATATGCCAAAACAAGATAATTAAGCATTGTTCGACTGTAGATGATATTTTTCTCTATGCAAAGCCTTTTCATAAATCGACAGCGATCGGCAAAGGTCGCTAACCTGCGTTTTCTATGGTGCTTTCGGCAAGCTCTGAGGTCTTTGAATACATTTCGTCAGCGAAGATACCGTAGCCTTTGGCGGTGTCTTCGATAAAAACATGGGTCACTGCGCCCACGAGTCTACCGTCCTGAATGATAGGCGAGCCACTCATGCCCTGCAAAATGCCCCCTGTTTTTTCAAGAAGCGTCTTGTCAGTTATTTTGATAACAAGGTCATGCTCGGCAGAATCTGAGAGATTTATCTGCTCGATAGAAACTTCGTACTCTTTTGGCCCGTCATTGTCAATAGAGGAGAGTATTTTGGCTTTGCCGGGGTGTATTTCCTGACGGAAGCCGAGAGGAAACTCTTTTTCATTTGGGCAAGGATTTGCATTCAGTGTGCCGAACACGCCGCTTTCGCAGTTTTTCAGGATATCACCTGTGGAGGCGGAGTTTGCAAACTCGCCTAAAAGCTGTCCCGGACAGCCTGAGCGTGACTTGTTGAAGCCTGTGAGGTTTATTTCACCAACTGTGCCTGCGGAGAGGGGGAGGGGTTCTTTTGTGTCTGCGTCGCATACGGGGTGACCAAGGCCTCCGAAAGTTCCGTTTTCAGGGTCATAGAATGTGAGAGTGCCTATGCCTGCGGAGGAGTCACGCACCCACATTCCTGCTTTGTAGCTTCCGCTCTCAAGGCGTGGGCAAAGCTTGAAGGTCAGGTCGTTGCTTCCACGCTTTATGCGCACTGAGCAGGCTTCACCGTTTGAGCTTCTTATTATCTTTGCAACGTCTGCGTTGCTTTTGACTTTTTCTCCGTCGATAGATACTATAACATCGCCCTCTCTTATACCGCAATCTTTGGCAGGGCTTGAAGAATCCACCTTTTGCAGATCGACTACCATTACGCCCTCTGTGAGAAGCTTTATGCCGAATGGCTGTCCGCAAGGATAAAGCATTGGTCTTTCCATTGTCTTTGATTCAACCTCCTTGACCGGCACTGCCCCAAAAAGCATGAGCATATTTTTTGTGTATCGTGATGCTCCTGACGAACCGCCTGACACCGCCACTGTCACCTTGCTTTCGCAGGGCTTTGAGGATATGGTGAAAAAGGAGTTCACGCTAAGCTCGCTGCCCTTTGAAACTAGGTAGAAATCGGGGAGCGTTGTGGAATAAAATCCTATAAGACCAAACAGCCCCAGCAGTATTATCCCTGTGACGCAGGCTGTTTTTTTGAAAAATGACGACATTTTTTCACGTTCCTTTCTGTTTTTCTTTTCGCTTTTATTGTTGACCTGTCTAGAAATTTAATTCAGACGTCGGCATAAGTATTATTTGTCTTGGAAAGCCTTTTTCAATTTTATTCTGCCTTCTTAACAGTGCAAAGGAAGAAAATTTCATTTGTATGTGTTGAATTTCGTGGCATACTATGATATAATAAAATATCTGATGAGAAAACTATGATACGATAATATTTTAATACATAAAAGAGGTACATTATGTCAAAAAAAGACAGACTTAAAGCACAGAAAGAAAAGCAGGACAGGCTCAGAAAAGAAGAGGAGCTTGAAGAACAGAGAGAGCGTGAGGAAGCCAGAGAAAGGCAGAGCCGCTCGGCGAAAAAGATGATGAAAAAGGCGAAACGCACAAAACCGAATGGTGAGCCTGTTTATTATCTTATTTTGAAGCTTCTTATGATAGTGCCGTTTGCGTATTCGGGATTTTTCTACGGCGGTGTAACTATCGTGGGCATCATGGGCAAGTATATAGAGCCCGTTCCGCCAAAGTGGGTGCTGTGGGCAATGTCGGCAGGCGTTGTTGTCATGTTTGCAGGAATATTGTTTGCGTTTTTCAAAAAATATATCGTTTCCTTTATACTTAGCCTTGGGGGCATGATATCGTTTCTTAAAGCGGGCGGATATCTTATAAAAAGGATACAGGACAAGCTGAGCAATTCGGCTGTAGATCAGTCTTTGCAGAATATGGATAAGGAATATATGTGGAGATTTTATCCTATAATAGGTGTTGCTGTCATATCAGCGACTCTGCTCATCTGCACTATAATAAGAAAACTCATTGAGCGAAAAAGACTGCAAAGAGAGAGGGATAACGCTCCTGTTGAGAGCATTATCAACTGATTTTGGTCTGCGTTTTTGTTCAAATGTGAGATTTTGCAATATTCTATTGACTTTATGTCATAAAATGATATAATTAAATGAGAACGTTATCAGAGTTTATTTTAAGGCGTTTATTAAGTAGAAAAAGCGGTGAGAATTTTGAAGAAAGCAGTTACACTTATAGATATAGCTAAAGCCTGTGACACAAGTAACGTCACTGTGTCAAAAGCCCTTGCAGGAAAAAGCGGAGTTAGCGACGCACTCAGAGCGAAGATAAAGCAGGTCGCTGACGAAATGGGTTATGTGGGCGTGAAAAGCACTCAGAACAGGGGAGGCAATACTATCGGTGTGCTTATCCCATCAAAATTCATCAATCCTAACGGTTCATTTTATTGGGCATTGTATAACGCTCTTGTAACAAGGCTCAAAAAAGAGAATATGTTCTGCATAATGGAAAATTTAGATCAGGAGGACGAGGACAGGCTCATGCTCCCGCATTGTATCGAGGACAAGCAGGTTTCAGCACTTATTTCACTGGGACAGCTTTCAAAGAATTATGCAAAGCTTCTTAATGACAATGTAAAAGATCTTGTACTGCTTGATTATTATGTGCCGTCCTTAGACTTGGACGCTGTTGTGACAAATGGCTACAGCGGAGGCTACAAGCTTACTTCATATCTTATAAAAATGGGTCACAAGAAGATAGGATACATAGGAAGTAAATTTGCCACAACGAGTATTTTTGACAGATATATGGGCTATGTAAAGGCTATGATAGAGCATGGCTATGAGGTCAACGAAAAGTGGCGTATCGACGATCGTTACAAGCGTGATTTTATCACTATGACTTTCCCTGAGGACGATATGCCAACGGCTTTCGTGTGCAACTGCGACGAGGTGGCTTACCGTGCAATAAGACAGCTCCGTGGCATGGGTTATAATATTCCCGAGGATATTTCCATTGTGGGATATGATAACTATTTGATCTCCGAAGTTTCAGACCCGACTATCACGACTATAAACGTTGATGCAGATTATATGGCAGACCTTGCGGTAATGACGCTTATGGATAGAATGGAAGAACCTGACGGCAAGCCAAGGATAATAACTATCGAGGGCGACCTCGTTATAAAGGACTCTGTAAAGAGAATATAGGTGTTTATTAGCGAATATAACAAAAGGATCAGCATGGCGGTTGCTGATCTTTTTTATTTTGCTATTGACAAATAAGTAATTTTAAGTTATAATATGACTGTACTTATTAAGTGCACCTTTCTAATCTATGATTTTCTATTGTTTGCGGCATGACCCCGTTGGTTGTGTCGGTTGTCTGATCTGGGCGACAGTCTTTGTTAAGACTGTCGCCACTTTTTTGTGCATATTGCTAAAAATCAGGCCTTTAAGTTTATATTTGTTCACAAATTTGCGATTAAAAAGATATTAATTTCTAAAAAGATATTGACTTAATATTATTTAGGCTGTATACTTAATATTGTCGTTAATGACAAATTAATTTACTTAATAAAATTAAGTTAATTCGGAGGTTATCAAGTATGAAAGCAAAGAAGATATGTGCCGGTGCAATGGCACTGGTTTTGTCAATGGGAACAATGAGTGCGCTCACAGGCTGCGGAAGCTCTACAGATTCAAGCAGCAAGGCTGTTACACCTGAAGTATCACAGGCTGATATCAAAGACTCATTCGACGCAAAGGGTGCAAAACTGGAAGTTCTTACGAACAGAACTGACAGAAAAGAGGACGGCAAGCTCGACGCTCTCACAGACAAGTTTGAGGAAGCTTACAACTGCACAGTTGAATACACTGCATACAAGGACTACGATACAGATGTAGCAACAAGAATGGGTACAGATGATTACGGCGATGTTCTTTGTATCCCTTCAAGCCTTAAGCTTGAGGAACTTCCTACATATTTCGTATCTCTCGGAACTTATGACGAGTTCAAGGACACATATCGCTGGTCAGACAAGAAGATGACGGCTGACGGCAATGTTTACGGACTTGCGGTAGGCGGAACAGCTACAGGCGTTCTTTACAACAAGAAGATATGGGAGCAGGCTGGTATCACAGAAACTCCTAAGACACCTGACGAGTTCCTTGCAGATCTTCAGCTCATCAAGGATAACACAGACGCTATCCCTTACTACACAAACTTCAAGGACGCAAGCTGGACTATCGGTCAGTGGCAGAACCTTGTTCTTTCAGCAGCAGGCGGCGCTGACGCTGAGAACAATCTGCTCCAGAACAAGGGCGACCTTTTTGCAGAGGGCAACGGCTACTATGAAGTATACAAGCTGATGTATGACCTGTTCTCAAAGCCTGACCTTCTTGAAGAGGACCACGCTAATACAGAGTGGGAGTCATCAAAGGTATGGTTCGGTGAGGGTAAGATCGCTACAATGGTAATGGGCTCATGGGCAGTTTCACAGTTCATGGAAAAGGCTGAAAACCCTGACGATATCGGCTATATGCCTGTTCCTATCACTGCGGCTGACGGAAAGGTATACGCAGAAGAGGGCCCTGACTATACTATTGGCGTAAGCACAAATTCTAAGAATCAAGATCTTGCAAAGGCATATGTTGAGTGGTTCGTTTCTGATTCAGGTTTCTCTGAGCAGGAGGGTATGATCTCAACAGTTCAGAACAAGGAGCTCCCAAGCACACTGTCAGGCTTCAAGGACGCTGTATTCTTTGAGAAGGCTGTTGCTCCGGACGACCTCGTTGGCAAGTTCGATGAGATAGACAAGGAGTCAGGCGTTGGCGTATGGCAGGGCGACGAGGACAACTTCAAGATAAAGCTTGCTGAGGCAGCATTTGCAGGCAAGGGTGATGACGGTTTCAACGAGATCATCGCTGACGTAAACAAGAAGTGGGCTGCTGCAAGAGATAAAGTTCTCGGCTAAGACTTAAGATAAATCCCTTATCAGGTACAGGTATTGTTCCTGTGCCTGATAATTGTGTTCAGGAGGACCCCAAATGCAAAACGGCAATAGAAAAAGCATTGCACAGTGGTCGAAAACTTATGCGGGTAAAAAGTTCTATACTTCCATATTGTTTCTTGCACTGCCTATAATCCTGCTTGTGGCGTTTACCTTTATTCCTGCGCTGGATATGGTAATATTCAGTTTTCAGAACAGAGATCCATACGGCACTAACCCTACATATGCAGGCTTTTCAAATTATGTAACGATATTCACTGACAAGGACTATCTTGAAACTTTCAAGAACAGCCTTTATTATCTTGTTGGTTCATTCATTCAGCAGGCACTGGCTTTGCTGCTGGCGTCTATTCTCTGCTCAAAGATAAGAGCAAAGGGACTTTTCAAGGGTATACTTTTCTTCCCTTATCTTATGAACGGCGTTGCGGTATCTATCATATCTGTCTCTTATACACATCTCCGAGCCCACGAGACCCTAAGACATCTCGTA
>ENA-UAIR01000187-UAIR01000187.1-human-gut-metagenome-genome-assembly--contig:-NODE-187-length-12548-cov-3.740014_pt1 | contig 12548 bp, 10 predicted proteins | sample MGYA00244421_ERZ654393 | MGnify/ENA primary metagenome ERZ654393 (study PRJEB26926, sample SAMN06165162) | human gut metagenome | biome: ENVO:00009003; feature: ENVO:2100002; material: ENVO:00002003... | reverse complement strand
CATACGAGATGTCTTAGGGTCTCGTGGGCTCGGAGATGTGTATAAGAGACAGTGCAAATGCCGTGTCAACGACTCCCAGCCGCAGCAGCTGATGATCCATATCCAGCAGCAGACTGCCCTTGAAAAAGCCGAAGTCATAACGGTAAGTCTCTGTGAAACTGTCACGCAGAGGCTTATTGGCATCATAACACTTGATATATTCCCGGAAATCATCCAGCGTCATGGAATTGAACACACCATCCGGCAGATCGATCTTGGCTGCACACTCCTTACAGAGATTCTGCCCCTCCACCGCTGAAGCCAGCAGTCTCGGTGTCGGACTTCCGCAGATTGGACATAACTTTTTGTTGTTTGTAAATAATCCCATCGTTTTACCCTCCTTAAGAATGTATATGGATTACATGATCTCAATTAATTTTTTCCGGTGATATCCGCAGATTCCCGCTGCGATACGATCCGGTATTCTGTGAAGCATACTATTGTAGTTTTCCACGGAATCGTTATAAATCAGTCCACTGGTCTCCACCATATGTTCATAGCTTTTTGCTGCTTTCCAGTACTTCTGATAAGTCTCCTGTGCCTGCAAAAGCGGCATGCTTTCCGAGATCTCTGCAATTTTTTTCTGTACTCTCAATAATTCTCTCTGTTGTTCTGCCACCCATTCCGGCAGTCCGGCCTCTCCGGCAGTCTGTGCACTCTCCAGCGAATGTTTCATTCTCCGGAAAGTCTCCGCATCCATGGTCTGTCCGAGAAACTCCGCCAATCCTTCCAGTGCCTCCCGCTCTGCGGAGAGCTGTACCAGAGTCTGGTACATGGCATTCCGGATGTTTTCTTCCTGTGTCTCCAGCTTACGCCGCACCGACAATAGCCAGACACCAAAAAGGGAGGCAAGCAGCAACACGATAATCACAATTTCCATCGTTAACTCTCCCTCCCCTTTTCGTCTTTTTAAGATCTTTTCAAACTATCTTACTGCACAAAATAAAGTCCGTCATAACCATTCATATCAGACATAGCGATCAGTGTTACAGTATCTCCCACCTCAGACAAAAATCCGGCATAGGTAACCTCTGTTCCACCAAAATCAAGTGTCATCTTGATAGCTGTGTTGTCATCGGAATACTCATAAGTACCTTCTGCATTTCCGCCGCCCTGTACCATGGTAACTGCACCGTCTTCACCAAATACAAGCTGTAAGGTACCGCCATAAGTCTCCAGTGTTGCGTTCAGATCCTCTTCTTCCATCTCAACACCATCGATCATACCGCCGGCAAAGTTCCATTCCGTACCACTCAGATCCGGGATTTCCATAACTGCCACCTGTAACAGGGGACCGCCCTCTGCTTCTGTACCTGTCTCTGCTACAGTCTCTGTGGGAGCTTCTGTTGCTTCCTGGGTCTGTACTTCTACAGACACTTCTTCGTTGGTGTTCTCCACAATTACCTCTTCCTCACCACAGGCTGCCAGTGACAATGCCAGTACCAGTCCCATTGCGCATGCAAAATATTTTTTCTTCATAATGGTTTCCTCCTTCTTACAACAGTTCTCTGTTGTCTGAAGATAGTGTACCTTATTTTTTCCATTTATGACCGTTTTTGACACCAATCGACCCAAATATGACATGAAACGACCGGAGAAAAAATTCTCCGGTCGTTTTATGCTAAAAATGTCTGGTTTTTACGAAAGAAATAGGAAAAAAATTTGTCTTTCAGTTCCGAATATTTTCCATGCGGAATCGGGATCTGGGTACCGTCCGACAGGATCACTGCTTTGTTAGATATGCTCTTTACATAATCCATATTGATCATATATGACCTGTGGCAACGGACAAAGCATTCATAATCCTTCAACTGTTCGCACAAATCGTCCAGTTTACCAACGCTGTCCAGTACTTCTCCGTCCTCTTTGTGAAGCAGCAGATTCCTCCCCGTTACCTCGCAATACTTCAGTTTGTCCAGTTCCAGCCTTGTGATTCCCGTCTTACATCGCAGGATCAGACTGTTCTTTTCATTCCTGAGGCACTCCCTGAGTACCGAATCCATCAATCGGTAGAAGCTCTCCTGCCAGATAGGCTTCAACTGATAAAAATAGGCCCCCACTTCATAGGAATCCACAGCGTATTCCGAAGAGGATGTCAGATAAATGATCTTCACCGAAGTATCATACTTACGGATCTCTCTGGCGGCACTGATTCCATCCTGTCCCGGCATCAGAACATCCAGAAATATAATATCCAGCCGGGTCCCCCGCTCTACTTCCGACAGCAATTCCAGCGGACTGTGAAATGCTGCATAAGTAATATCCTGATTCCGTTCTACCCGATATCTGTCCATCAGAACGCTTAATTCCTTAAGTACTGACAGATCGTCATCACAAAAAGCTACTTTTATCATGATTCTTCCTTTGCCGCACAAACCGATGCAGCTCATTCGTTTTATCGTATGTGTCTTGACATGTTTTTCTACGCTTATTACAATAATTATATCCGTACATCGATGTACGATGCAAGGATAATTTTGAGAAAGGCATATTTTTGATGTCATCAAACGAAGAAAACGGAAAAAGTGAAAAAAGACTGATGTCCATCGGAGAAGTCTCCAAAGCGATCGGCATCACCAGAAGAATCATATTGAACTACGAAGCCAAAGGTCTCCTGCTTCCGGATAAAAAAGAAGGAACTGCCGGGAATCGCTATTATACCCCGGATTCCATCTCCCTGATCCGCTCCATCCGGGTACTGCAGAATTTAGGGCTGTCCCTGGATGAGATCTCCTCCTATTATAATGGATCCACGGATCTGGAACCATTGATCGAACGTCTGGAAGCCTTACGAGACGACCTGACGCAGAGTATTGAGAAGTTAAAGCAACGTACTGCGTCCCCGGCTGCTTCCGTGATACAGTTTCTTACCCTCCCCGCCCAGACGGTGTACTGCCGCAAGGGGGCTTTTAACGGAGTGGAAGAACGCAAAGAATTCCTGCGGGAGGTCTTCATGGAAGCCATTCATCTGTACGGCTCCGACAGCAGTATGCGGATGTTTTTCATTGAGTACAATCTGGAACATCCGGAAGAATTCACCTGTTGTATCTCCGTACCTCCTGCCAGCAAGGGAGAACATGTGGTGCATCTGCCGGAGCAGAAAGCTCTCGGCATCTTCTATCACGGCTGTTACGAATCACTCCCGGATGCCCGTAGAGAACTGTCTGCCTACGCAGCTGCGCAGAATCTGTCTCTGTCAGGCACGGTACGGCATACTTATCTGGAAGGTCCTCCCCAGCATAAGGATCCGGCGAATTTTATCACTCAGGTGGCTCTTGTTTTACAATGATTCAGTCAAACAGGATTTCCTCCACCGTTACGAACTGAAAGCCTCTTTTCTGCAGAATATCCACTACTTCCAGTGCTGCGGTGACAGAAGTCTCATAATAATCATGCATCAGAATAATATCGCCGTCCCCCGCCTTCTCCACCACTTTGGACGCAATACAGTCTGCATTGTGGGAACACCAGTCCAGAGGATCGATATTCCACAGAACCGGGAACATATTCAGTTCTTTCTCAAAGCTTTTGTCCCAACTGCCGTAAGGCGGCCGAACAAAGCTTATTTTCTCCCCTGTGATTTCTTCGAGAATTTCATTGGTCTGCACCAGCTCCTCCCGAAAGGTCTCCCGGTTGCGGGAAGTGAGCTGTATGTGACTATAGGTATGGTTCCCGATCAGATGTCCTTCGTCCTGTTCTCTCCGGATAATGTCCGGGTAATTCTCCGCATTCTCTCCCGTCACGAAAAAAGTAGCTACCACTCCCCGCTCCTTCAATCCATCCAGAAGCTGTTCCGTATACTTCGGATGCGGCCCGTCGTCAAAGGTCAGCGCGATCTTTTTCGGTTCTCCTGATGTCCCGCACACGCCGGTGTCTGTTTCTATATAGGTTCCATATGACTTCTGCTCTGCGTATCGTTCCGTTCCCACTGCCAGACACAAGATTCCCAGAAGCATGTCAAAGATCAGAATTCCCGCCAGTACTTTTTTCATTTCAAGCCGTCCGTTTCACGCTTTCACAGAAAATATATGCATTCTCAAAAGTGACCATTCCTGCTGCCGCAATAAAACATGCTTGCAAAAAAGGAGACCCGAGACTCTCATCTCCCGGATCTCCTCTGTATGTTACTTTTTTATTTATACTCAGATCTTGAATACGGAAATCTCGTTCTTAAGTCCTTCCATATTCTCATCCAGTACACTTGCAGTAGTGCTCAGCTTCTCCACATGGTTCAGAAGCTTATTGGCCACATCGTTGACGGTCTCGGCACTGCCTGCGGTCTCCTCAATGATATCGGAGATATTCTTCACGGCTGCCACAGCAGCGCTACGCTCACCGTCTGCCTTCTCCGTGCTTACCACGATATCTTTCAGTCCCTCGATCAGCTGGCCCATACGCTCCTGCATCTCGCGGAATACTGCGATCACTTCTTCCACAGCTTTGGTCTGGAGTTCTACCATTGCTTTCGCCTGGCTTGCACTCTCCACGCTGTTCTGGGTCTGGGCTGTAATGTTGGCCACATTGTTGCGGATCTCGCCGGCTGCCTTTGCAGAATCATCTGCCAGCTTACGGATCTCTTCTGCTACTACAGCGAAGCCTCGTCCAGCCTCTCCCGCTCTGGCTGCCTCGATAGAAGCATTCAGTGACAGCAGGTTGGTCTGCTCTGTGATCTCTGTGATCGTAGCTACGAAACTGTTGATGATCTCAGATTCCTTGCGAAGAGATTCGATACTCTCACTCACTTTCACAGTCATCTGTGTTGTCTCGCCAGCACGATCACCCAGTACCTGTACGATCTCCATTCCCTTGTTGATCATGCCTTCCGTCTCGCCTACCAGCTTCTCCACACGTTCTACCACATGGCTGACTTCCTGGATCTCATTGGAGAGGATATCGGTCTTCTCCACGCACTCCTGTGCATGTCTGGACTGTTCTTCCATACCTTCGTTGATCTCACCGATGGCACGGGTAATATCCTGTGAATACTCATGAATCAGTTCAGAAGCCTGTCCCACGTTCTGTGCAGACACTTCCAGCTCTCCGGTAGCATTGCTTACCTGATTGACCAGCTTCTTCGTATTCGTGATCATGTTGGTAGCCGAGCCTGCCAGATCCTGGAACTCATCATGTCCCTTGGCAGATACGGTAACCGTCAGATCACCCTTCGCCACATCACCGAACTTTCTGGAAATGCGTCTCATGTTATTCTCAATACCTGCAGTGATAAAGATACCTACGATCACTACGATCACACATGCCAGGATCACCAGACCGATGGTCATGTTGCGGATCTCGGTAGCCTGACTGGTCACTACTCTCATAGGTACCAGTGCACAGGTAGTAAAGCCGATATCTGCACTGTGGCTGTAAATGAAAAGATACTTCTCACCCTGGAAATCTACCTCCGCAGTACCTGCATCCGCTACTGCCTCATCCATGACAGCTGTATAATACTCCTGTCCGGAGAATACATTTCCCTCTTCCGGAAGGACACTTTCTTTTCCTTCTTCTACATTCTCAACAACCAGTTCTCTGCCTCCGGGAGTTACAAATCCGATGATACTGCCGTCTCCGATATCGATCTCTTCCATGAAATCCGTAATAGCAGAAGGCTTGATATCGATGACAACGCAGGCATTGTTCGACTGGCTCATCATTTCGAAGGCCATAATATAATCTTTTTCGGTCTCCGTTACCTTTTCATCCAGTACAGAATGACTGTCGATCCACTGCGGGATACTTCTTCTGCCTTCCCCGCTTGCCACGTCTTCCTTGTACTCATCCAGGAAACCGTCCACACCGGATGAAAGCTTAGTGGACAGAAGGTTTACTCCCTTCTTGGGAATAATGTGCATGTGGCTGATGAACGGGTTGGAGGTCTGCACCGACAGAAGGTTGGACTTCGTAGATGTCAGGAAATTCAACTTATCCACGGGATTATCTTCGAACATTCCCAGGAAATATTTCCGCAGATCATCATCGTAAGCATATTTCAGACCCTCTGAGCGGATAAAATCACAGCTCATATTCAGATTTTCCGTGGCCATACGCATCGTCTGTAATGTGGAATCGGTGAATTTCTCGCTTAATCCTTCTGCGGATTTCTGGTATGCTGACACACCGATGATCACCATAAACACAATAGGCACCAGGAAACATACAACGATCTTGTTGCGGATGCTGAGCAGTTTCGAGCTCTTTCCACTCTTTTTCTGCTTCGGAGCCTTTGGCTTCTTCTCCGCAGATGTCTTCTTTCCCTTCACTGCTTTTTCAGGCTTCGGCTTCTTTTCGGAAGTCGTCTCTTTTTTCCCCGTAAAAAGAGATTTCTTTGGTTTTTCAACATTCATACTCATTTAATACCCTCCGGTACTTGTTATACATATTTAGAATTATAGCATAATAATTACCAGAATGGAACAACATTTTCTGTCATTTGTTATGCTTTTTGTATATTTTTAGTTAAAATTTATCTTCGTCAGAAAGGTCTCAGGGAACTTCTCTTCCTCCGCCAGATTTAGGATACGTATCTGCAATTCCTGCCGTTTTCGAAGGTCATCCCCACCATCTGGCAATGTTCCTTCCGCCGTTTGCTTTCCACCTGCTGTAAGGATCCGACTGCCCACCATGGCTGCACCGCTCAGTGCTGTATTGCCGCCGGTCACCGTGCAATCTGCCAGTTCTTCCGGAAGCAGCCCGATAGCCACAGCCGCCTTCGGATCCAGATAATAACCGAATCCTCCCGCCAGCACCACTTTCGAAATGTCCGAAAATCTTATGCCATAGCTGTCCGCCAGAATCTCAATGCCTGCGGCAATGGCTCCTTTTGCCAGCTGCACTGCACGCACGGACTCCTTCGTCACCAGCACATCGCCGATACGGACTCCTTTCGTAAAATAAGGTTCCTTCAAAAGACCCTGTCCGTCCATCAGCCCCTCTTCCAGAAGTTTTTGTAACAGTCTCACCATATCCGCGCCCCAGATCCCCCGGTTGGCTCCGCCTTCGAAAGCAGGGCCAGCCGCCGTGGCACAGGCATGTAATCTGTGCCGGTTTCCCAGTGCCATCTCCCCGTTGGTTCCAAGATCGATGAGCAGGGTGGAGGCCTCCTGTTCCAGCATTCCACTGGCCAATATTCCGGCAGTGATATCGCCGCCTACAAAGGCTGACAATCCCGGTATGATATGACAGGCCACTCCTGCAATTTCTGTCTCCACTGCGCCGCTATGACTGACTGTAAAAGGTGCTTTGCCCAGTCCCTCCGGATCCCAGCCCATGAACAGATAGGTCATGGTGGTATTTGCCGCAACGACCATCTGCAGAGTCTCCTGCGGCTGCAGCTTTTTGGAAAAACGCTGCACTCCTTTTTCCATGAGGTCACGGACTTTTTTCTGCATATCTGCCGCTTTTCCCGGATCCTTTGCTGCCTCTATCCGTGAGAGCACATCGGCACCATAGCTGACCTGGGGATTCACACTGGGAAAGCTGTCCACCACTTTACCGGTCATGTCATACAACTGCATGGCAATGGTAGTGGTACCAATATCCACAGTCATCAGCCGTTTACCGTCCGGATTTTGTAATGTTAACGGAGGAAGTTCCAGCTTTTCCGTCACCACCTGCATCCCCCGGATCACTCCTGGACATCTGCCACAACCGGTACAGATCAGGCATCTGGTTCCCTTTTTTCCTGTGGGATTGGTACTGCTCGTATTATACAAACTGATTCCTCTCTTCATCGTAATGATAGTCAATGGCTGCCAGTTTATCTGTGATCTCCTGTTCCTTCACATCCAGATCATCGCAGAGTTGTTTCAGGCTTCCGTAGAAATCACGGAGTTTTAAATTTATAAAGCTTAATAACATTACGGGATCCTGTGGTATCATAACGTTTTCCTCTCTTTTCCTGTTTTTGACAGAGTTATATTGTAAACGAAAGGAGCAAAAATGACAAGTATCATCATCTTTGCTCCTGTTTTATTTTACAGATTATTGATTTTTCGATCTTTTTTCGCACTTGGCGGCCAATTGATCATTCTCCACGGTAATGACAATGGTATCGCCTTCTTCTACCTGATCTGCCAGGATCATCTTGGCTGCCAGGGTCTCCACGTACTTCTGGATATAACGCTTCAAAGGCCGTGCACCGTAGACCGGATCATAAGCATTGTCCACGATATACTGCATAGCTTCCTCCGACAGACGGATGGTCAGCTGCTTATCCTCCAGACGTCTGTTCAGATCGGCAATGATCAGATGAATGATGCCGCCGATATTGTCCTTGGTCAGAGGCTTGAACAGGATTGTCTCATCCAGACGGTTCAAAAACTCCGGACGGAAATGTGCCCGCAGATCATTCATGACTGCCGCCTCTGCTTCCGGCTTGATGGTACCGTCTTCATTGATACCGTCCAACAGATAACTTGCGCCGATGTTGGAGGTCATGATCAGAATGGTATTCTTGAAGTCCACCGTACGTCCCTGAGAATCCGTGATACGGCCGTCATCCAGTACCTGTAACAGTACATTGAATACATCGGGATGTGCCTTCTCAATCTCATCGAACAGTACCACGCTGTAAGGTTTTCTCCGGACAGCTTCGGTCAGCTGACCACCTTCCTCATATCCTACATATCCGGGAGGCGCTCCGATCAGACGAGAGACAGAATACTTCTCCATGTACTCACTCATATCGATACGTACCATATTATTCTCATCGTCGAACAGTGCTGCCGCCAGACTCTTGGCCAGTTCCGTCTTACCGACACCGGTCGGTCCCAGGAACAGGAAGGAGCCGATGGGCTTGCTGGGATCCTTGATCCCGGCTTTGGAACGGATGATGGCTTCGGTGACTTTGGTCACACCCTCGTCCTGACCCACCACACGTTTGTGCAGTTCTTCGTCCAGATGGAGGGTCTTGTTACGCTCACTCTCGGTCAGTTTGGCTACCGGAATGCCGGTCCAGCGGGAAATGATCCTTGCGATCTCTTCCTCCGATACTTTTTCATGCACCAGAGACAGATCGGATTCTCCTACCTTATCCTCTTCCTGTGCCAGCTGTTTCTCCAGTGCGGGCAGTTCGCTGTATTTTAATCTGCCGGCCTTTTCATAGTCTCCTTCCCGCTCTGCGATCTGGATCTCATTATTCATGCGGTCTCTCTCTTCCCGCAGTTTGGAAAGTTTATCCACGGATGCCTTCTCGTTATCCCACTGTGCCTTTTTAGTGTTGAACTGATCCTTTAACTCTGCCAGTTCCTTCTGCAGATCTGCCAGACGTTCCTTACTGATCCGGTCATCCTCTTTTTTCAGAGCGGTCTCCTCGATCTCCAGCTGTGTCACCTTACGCTGCAGTTCATCCAGTTCCGTAGGCATACTGTCCATCTCGGTCTTGATCAGGGCGCAGGCCTCATCCACCAGGTCAATGGCCTTATCCGGCAGAAATCTGTCGGTGATATAACGGTTGGAAAGCACGGCTGCACTTACCAGTGCGTTATCCATGATCTTGACACCGTGATATACTTCGTAACGATCCTTCAGTCCACGCAGGATAGAGATCGTATCCTCCACGGTGGGTTCTTCTACCATAACCGGCTGGAAACGACGTTCCAGAGCGGCATCTTTTTCAATATACTGTCTGTATTCATCCAGTGTGGTGGCACCGATACAGTGCAGTTCACCACGGGCCAGCATGGGCTTCAACATATTGCCTGCATCCAATGCGCCGTCGGTCTTGCCGGCACCGACAATGGTATGCAGTTCATCGATGAACAGAATGATCTGTCCGTCACTGTTCTTCACATCATCCAGTACGGCCTTCAGACGTTCCTCGAATTCACCTCTGTATTTGGCACCGGCTACCAGTGCACCCATATCCAGTGCGAAGATCTTCTTATCCTTCAATCCCTGAGGGACATCGCCCTTGACGATACGCTGTGCCAGACCCTCCACCACGGCGGTCTTACCGACACCGGGTTCACCGATCAGCACAGGGTTATTCTTTGTCTTACGGGACAGGATACGTACCACATTACGGATCTCGCTGTCACGTCCGATGACGGGATCCAGCTTCTGGTTCCTTGCTTTCTCCACCAGATCCTGCCCGTATTTTTCCAATGTATCATAGGTTGCTTCCGGGTTGTCACTGGTGACTCTCTGGTTGCCTCTTACGGTAGACAATGCCTGCAGGAAACGTTCTCTGGTGATGCCGTATTCCTTCCAGATCTCGGCGATCTCCTTGTTGGGATTCTTGATCATGGCAAGGAACAGATGCTCTACGGAGACATATTCGTCACCCATCTGTTTTGCTTCGTCCGATGCGCTTACCAGTACCTTGTTCAGATACTGACCGACATAAGGCTGACCACCCTGCACCTTTACTCTCTTCTCCAAAGCCTGCTTTGCACGGTTTACAAAATGATCCTTCTGGATCTCCATCTTTTCCACAAGCTTTAAGATCAGACTGTCATCCAGCGTCAGCAGACTGTACAGCAGATGTTCCTGTTCGATCTCCTGATTGCCATATTCCATGGCGAGCTTTTCACAGCCATTGACTGCTTCTATGGATTTCTGTGTAAATTTATCAATATTCATAATCGTTCGCCTCCTCACATAAGGTTATGCAATTTGCAACTATTCAGAGCCATTAAATATTGCCTGAGCTTTGTTGATTGCTTGCATTCATAAAAAGCTTTGGCAATATTTATTTGGCGAGGTAGCCTCAATGAGCAAAAAGGAAACTGTGTAACAGCGTTTTGCGAATGAGGCTCTGAATAGTTGCTTTATTTATTTTCTTACTCGCGAACAGATTCACAGGCTTTCTGTCTCATCTGTTCTATATTTAATATAACACATAGTCAGAGAAAATCAATTAAGAAATTATAAACTTTATATGGAATCTTTCGAAAATTATTTTCCATTCACGCGGAAGATTAATGCCGTTAGGAGAAAAATCACTCTCCAGATACTCATTTTTCACAATTTAAGTATCTATGCCTGAAATTTTTCTGTATAGACCCATACGCCACATATATTCCTGAAATATTGCATTGAAAAGTACCTGCGGATCACTTTTTCTCTATAGACCCAAAATAGCGCCGTCCGGTGTCGTGTTTGCAAAAACACGGCATCTTGACAGCGCCATTTCTCTTTTTCCGTTATTGTAACCTACAGTAACACTTTATTTTTCGGTAACGCCCTTTACTTCATATCCTGCGTCAACTACAGCCTTGGTCAGTACTTCGTCTGCAACATCAGAAGCCAGTTCCACAGTAGCATTCTTCTGCTCCAGGCTCATGGTTACGGCCTTTACGCCCTCTACGGCCTCCAGTGCCTTCTGTACGGTCCCGGTGCAGTGGCTGCACATCATTCCTTCGATACTGATTACTTTTGTCATTGTGTTTGTCCTCTCTTTCTCTTCTTTGCTATTTTGCTCTGCGGGGGCTTCCAGTATGCACTGTTCTCCCTCCACAGCTGCCTGCGTTGTCTCCTGTTCCGTCCGGGCTGCTTCCGGCGTTCCTGTTTTCAGCGGAGTAAATCCGCTCTTAAAGCCTCTCAGCCGCAGGGCATTTCCCACGACAAAGATACTGCTTAAACTCATGGCTGCCGCGCCGAACATGGGATTCAGGCGGATTCCAAAAGACGGGTACAGCACACCGGCTGCCAGAGGGATGCCGATGCAGTTGTAGAAGAAAGCCCAGAACAGATTCTCCTTGATGTTGCGGATCACGGAACGGCTCAGTTTCATGGCCGTCACGGCATCCCGCAGATCATTTTTCATCAGAATAATATCTGCGCTCTCCATGGCTACATCCGTGCCTGCACCAATAGCCATGCCTACATCTGCGGCTGCCAGTGCGGGGGCATCGTTGATGCCGTCACCGATCATGGCTACCTTATGGCCCTGACGTTTCAGCTCGCTGACCTTTTTCTCCTTATCCTGCGGCAGTACTTCTGCCACGACCTCAGAGATACCCAGCTTCTGTCGTACAGCTTCTGCAGTACGGCGGTTGTCTCCGGTCAGCATGATGACTTTTACACCCATTTTCTCCCAGACACGAATAGCTTCATAAGAAGTGGCCTTAACAGTATCCGCCATGCCGATGACTCCTAAGAATCTTCCTTCCTGTGCCACAAGGAGCGGTGTCATGCCTTCGTCCGCCATCCGGTTCAGACCTTCTGTGGCTTCCTCCGGCAGAGTGATATGATTCTCCTGCAGAAAGGCAAGGTTACCTACATAGAATTTTGTACCGGCAGGAATTATCACGCTACTGGCACCCGATACTGTATTTCTCGCCATCTGGCTCTGTTCCGTTGTCTTGCCGGAGCCATCTGTGGTGTCGTTCTGTTTTCCGGCATAAAATACCGCCGTAGGGCCGTCATTTTTTACTGATTCTACCGCACGGAATTCTGCTGCCAGTGTACCTTCCACGCCACGGCCGAAGGTTGCCTTGAAATCCACGATCTCGGGAATTGCCAGACCGAACTGCTCTGCCCATTCCCTGTCTCTTATACACATC